>ENA-UZWT01000124-UZWT01000124.1-metagenome-genome-assembly--contig:-Day-1-50m-contig-124_pt2 | contig 37987 bp, 20 predicted proteins | sample MGYA00260338_ERZ794898 | MGnify/ENA metagenome assembly ERZ794898 | reverse complement strand
TTAGAACGATCACTGTAACGAGTTCCAGTTGTACCTATAAATGTTACCAAACTATCACGTGTTGATGTTCTGGTATAGTTACCTACGAAGTCTCTGGCATAATTACCAATATAGTCTCCTGCAAATCCTCTTGCATAGTTACCAGTAAAGGTTCTTGAATAGTTTCCTGCATATGTTGATACACGTGCACGTGTTGAGTTACGGGAGTAATCTCCTACAAAGTTTCTTGAGTAGTTGCCAATGAAGTTTCCTGCAAAGTCTGTTACACGATCTCTTGCATATGCAGATACACGGTTTCTTGAATATGCAGATACACGGTTACGAATGTATGCACTATAACGTGTACGTACAGATAGTCTGGTATAGTCACCAGTAAAGTTACCTGCATAATCCCCTGCAAATATTCGTGTATAATCTCCAGTATAGTTACCTGCGTATATGCGTGAATAGTTACCAACATAATTAGACACACGAGTTCTTGTGCTGATACGTGTGTAGTTGGAGTTTCTTGTCCTCGTTGATGTACGATTATATGTGCTTATTCTATTACGTGTAAATGATGAGGATCTTGCACGTGTATATGAACTGCTTCGAGATCTTGTTGATATACGAGCATATGCACTATACCTATTTTGAATACGCAATCTGGTATATGCCGAAGAACGAGTTCTTGTAGACGTACGGGCATACGCACTATACCTATTCTGAATGCGTAGTCGGGTGTATGCACTTATTCTATTACGTGTACTTATTCTTGTTGAGTCACGATTATATGTGCTGTTTCTATTTTGAATACGTAGTCTTGTGTAAGAACTTATTCTATTTCGAGAGTAATCACCAACAAAGTTACGTGAATAGTTACCAAGGAAGTTACCGACAAAGTAACCTATACGTGTAAAGTAATTTGTTCTGGTACTCGTAGCAATACGCAATCTGGTGTAGTTGCCAAGGAAGTTACCACCGAACCCAATGATACGAGTAAATGCATTAGACCTTGTACTGGTTGCGATACGTAATCTGGTATAGTTACCAAGGAAGTTACCTGCGAAGTTACGTGAATAGTTACCAGTGTAGTATAGTGTACGAGTATAGTCACCAGTATAATATAGTGTACGGGAATAGTTACCAAGATAGTTACCAGTGTAGTATAATGTACGAGAATAGTTGCCTGTGTAGTTACCGATATAACTTGCAATACGGTTACGGGAATAGTTACCAAGGAAGTTACCGATATAACTTGCGATACGAAGTCGTGTGTATTGTCCAGTAACAGTACATGTATTAATACGTAATCTATTGTAACCGCCAGTGGCAGTACGGTTCTGGATACGCAGTCTGGTGTAATTACCTGCAAACAGTCTAACATAGTTACCAAGGAAGTTACCAGTGTAGTATGCAGTACCCAAGTAGTCAATTGGGTCACCACCCTTTCCAATACGAACGTAATACTCCGCATTTGCTCTGGTACTGGTACGTTGGGATTGACGAGTATAAGCTGCAATACGGATACGATTATAGTTACCAAGGAAGTTACCGATATAATATAGTGTACGGGAATAGTTACCAAGATAGTTACCAATATAATACAGAGTACGAGTATAGTTTCCTGTATAAGATCCAATACGGTTCGCAATACGTAGTCGTGTATAGTTACCGATATAACTTGCAATACGGTTTACAATACGTAATCTTGTATAGATGCCAGTACCAGTACTAATAGCAATACGTAATCTTGTATAGGCGCCAGTACCAGTGCTTGTTCTATTATAGTTTCCTGTAGCAGTTCGAATACGAGTATATACACGAGAACTTGTTCTTGTTGATATACGGGTATAGTTGCCTAAGTAGTCACCAGTATAGGAATCAATACGGGAATAGTAATGCGTTGAGTTACGAGTACGTGTTGACGTACGGGTATAGTTACCCAAGTAGTTACCAGTATAGTAATCAGTACGTGTGAAAGATAATATTGCTGTAGATATACGGAGCGAGTCACGTGTGTATGCACGGTTAGATGTTCTGCCATAGTTACCAAGGAATCCACGGTTATAGTTACCAGTATAATTACCAGTGAATATACGTGCGTAATTACCTATGAAATTACCAAGGTAGTTTCCTGCGAATCCACGTGCGTAGTTTCCTGTATAATTACCAACAAATAAACGTGCGTAGTTCCCTATAAAGTTCCCTGCATAGTTTCTTGCGTAGTTTCCTGTATAGTTACCAACAAACAATCTTGCGTAGTCGCCTGTGTAGTTACCTGCAAAGTTTCTTGCGTAGTTTCCAGTGAATATACGTGCGTAGTTTCCAAGGAATCCACGAGCATAATTACCTATAAAGTCCCCTGCAAAGTTTCTTGTATAATCTCCGGTAAAGTTACCTGCAAAACTCTGCTGTGTTGTACGGGTATATGCACTAGTTCTATTTCTTGTTGATAGTCTTGTATAGTTAGAAGTCCTTGCTCTTGTAGACGTACGAGTAGATATACGGGTGTAATTCCCCAGATAGTTTCCTGCAAACGCACGAGCATAGTTACCTACAAATGTTCTGCTGTAGTTACCTACAAATGTTCTGCTGTAGTTTCCTATAAAGTTACCCGCAAAGTTTGTTACTCTATCACGAGTATATGCCGACACACGAGTCCTTGTATAGTTTCCTATAAAGTCACCCGTGAATGTTCTTTGTGATGTACGAGTGTAAGTACTATTCCTTGTTCTGGAATATGTTGATATACGGTTACGTGTGGAGTTACGTGAATATGCACTTACCCTTGTACGGACATAGTCACCAATATAATCACCTGCATAACCAGTAACATCATCACGTGTATATGAACTGTTTCTTGTACGTGTTGATACACGAGAGTATGAACTTCCCCTGTTACGTGAGTATGCACTAATACGAGTACGACTATAGTCACCTACAAAGTCACCGACATAATTACCTGCGAAGTTTGTGGTATATGTGCTGATACGTGTTCTGGAATATGTTGATATACGGGTACGTGTCGAATTACGTGAGTATGTGCTAATACGAGTACGAGCATAATCCCCAATATAATCCCCTGCGAAATCTCTTGTACTTGTTCTTGCAGACAATCTGGTATATGCTGATACTCTATCACGTGTGTAATCACCTACGTAATCACCCGCAAAATCTCTTGTTGACGTACGTGTAGATAATCTGGTATAATTTGATACACGAGTTCTTGTGTAGTTACCTACATAGTCACCTGCATATGCCGACACACGGGTACGAAGAGAATCACGAGTATATGCAGACACACGAGTACGTGCATAGTCTCCAGTGTAGTCTCCTGCGAAATCTCTTGTTGATGTTCTGGTATATGCGGATACACGAGTACGGGTATAATTACCTACATAATCTCCACCATAAGAAGAGTTACGGGTACGAAGAGAATTACGAGTGTATGTTGATATACGAGTCCTCGCATAATCACCTAAGTAATCTCCTGCAAAGTCTCTTGTTGATGTGCGGGTATATGCTGATACTCTATCACGTGTGTATTCACCAATGAAGTCACCACCATACTCACCTGCGAACCCACGACTATATTCACCAACAAAGTCTCGACTGTAGTTACCTACATAATCTCCTGCGAAATCACCAGTAAATGTTTCTAAACGATTTCTTGAGTAGTTGGATATACGAGTCCTATTGTATGCACTTGTTCTAATAACAACATAGTTGGAACTACGTGTTCTACTAAATGTTTGTATACTATTGCGTGAAAAGGCAGAAGACCTATCACGAGTATATGCGGATCCACGGTTACGAGTAAATGATGAACTGCGTGTACGTGTGTACGCAATTTCAGAAGTTGTTCTTTTTGTGTTGGTGGCAGTACCACGTGCAGACCAAGTACCTGCATCTGTTGGACTACCTTGAGTAGCAGATCTTAATTGATAGGATCCAATGTTTCCACTAATAGCACGTTGAGTTTTAACGTGTTGACCCAATGTGTACTTGATCTGTGCTGTACCCATTTCAGCAATACCAGAGAATGCCCCTGCACTGTCAACACCTAAACCATTCAAAGATACAGGACTCACCGTAGAGGGTGCAGTCATTGTCTGTCTTTGATATAGATTAGTAACAGTAGACGTACCATTACCTAAAGTATCTGTGAAAATGTTTGCGGTATGTTGTGCCCAATCTGCACTTGGAGCAGATGTACCCATGCGATATGCGCCTGGATATTCAGATGTTTCAATACGGGATAATAGACGATTTGATAATGTACCCATGTCACTATCATTCATCTCATAGAAATCACCATCATGGAATCCTATGGGTCTACGATAGTTAGACTGACCATATCCTGCCGTTCCGTTTCTTATTTGACGAAGGTTATATGAGGTTTGACCAGATGTGATTGCTGTTACTGGGTGAGTACCATCTGCTTCATTATAGTAAGTATCAACGAAGGTTCCAATGAGGGTACCACCATTATCACCTGCTTTGACATCACCTGCACTACTACCACCAGATGCCTTTAACTGTAAACCTGCTTGATACGCTAGATAGTTTTCTTCTGTAGGAGACATCTCCTTCAGATCACCGTTGGTGCCTTCTAACTTTAGCGGTATATTAGATTTCGTTGCCACAAATTCACTTCTCTTATAATAGATTTAATAAAAACTTATCTCTATTTATAAGTTTTTGACGGGCAGAATCTAAGCAGTCCTTACATATAGTGTATAAGTCTCTACGTTAAATACTGTATTACCAATAGTTTGTCCGACATAACTACTTACTCTGGTACGTCCATATGCGGATACACGAGTACGGGTATAATTACCTACATAATCTCCAGTATAGTTGGAATTTCTAGTCCTCGTTGATACACGAGAAAACGTACTTTCTCTGTTCCTTATATATGCACTAGATCTGGTTCGACTGAATGCTTCGTCCCTTTCTCTTGTATATGCACGATTACTTGTTCTGGTATATGTTGCTATATATGTACTACTATATACACCCGAATATACTCCCGCATACGTAGATGGTCTTTCAAAGACGTATGCTGATACACGGGTTCTACTATAGGAACTTACACGAGTACGAGCAAAATTTGAACCACGAATTCTTACATAATTACCTAAGTAGTTTCCTACGTAATTTCCCACAAATAAACGTGTGTAATTAGATACACGAGTACGAGCATATGTACTAACACGGGTGCGTGTACTTGTACGTGTTGATGTGCGTGTGTATTCTCCAAGGAAGTTACCTGCGAAGTCACGGGTATAGTCACCAATGAAGTTACCTGCGAAGTTTCTGAAATAGTTTCCTAAATAGTTACCAGTAAAGTCACGGGCATAGGTACCAACAAACACACCTTCACCATTTACTATCGATGCACCAAGGCCTTGAGCACCAGTGTAATCACCAGTGAAATTTCTTGTTGATGTACGGGTATATGACGATACCCTTGCTCTTGTGTAGTTACGAGAATAACCACGTGAGTAGTTACCAACAAACACACCTTCACCAGAAACTATAGAAGCACCTGCACCTTGAGCACCTACATAGTTACCAAGGAATGTTGATATTCTTGTACGTGTACTTGTTACCCGTTGACTTGTTCTGTTGTAGGTGAGCGTAGACTGTCTTGTATATGCACTAGATCTTGTTCTTTCATATGCACTAGATCTTGTTCTTGTATATCCACTAGATCTTGTTCTTTCATATGTACTAGGTCTTGTTCTTGTATATTCACGAGTACTTGTTCTTGTATATGCACGTGCATAGTTACCAAGATAGGTATCAATTATTGTTCTGTTATATGGAAATGCGGGGTTTCCACTAGAAGTTCTTGTAAATGCACGAGTACTTGTTCTCGTAAATTCTCTGGCGAATCCACCACCAAAGTTACGTGAATAACTTGTTCCACTAAAGAAACGGGAAAATAATGCTGTATAATCACCAATATAATCACCAACAAAGTTTGTTGGGCCAGTATAGTATTCGTACCCACCTTGTTTGCCACCTGCCCATCGAACAAATCCCATTTCTCCAGTAGATACCCTCGTTGACTCACTTGTTGGGCCCTCACTGAATGCCCTAGTATAATTACTTACACGAGTTCTAGTGTAGTCAACTGTTTGACCGGACGCAGATAGTTGGTACGCAGTATTGACACCAGAAGTGGCATATGATGAACCCCTTGTGTATACTGTACCGTCAGTAGCAGTTACTGAAGTAACCAGATCCAATTCGAGTCCACTATCAAAGTAAACTTGAGTGCCGTTCCAGTGAAGAGTTATCGTAGCAAATTGTTCACCACTGAACGTGTATGGTTGGACATACCATCGGTATCCGTCATAACTGGCAACCGTTCCACTACCAAAGGGCCCTGCGGTTCCTGTTCTGGTATAGTTACCATAGAAGTTACGAGCATAATTAGAGTTCCGAATACCATCTTGTGCGTACGTTGATACACGTCCACCACGTGTATAGTGTTGAACATTGAATACACTTACACGAGTACTGCCAGATCTAATTCGTGAGTAGTTTCTGAAAAATGTAGCCGCATAGTGTTGAGTATAAACAGGGTCTGCCGTTCCTTCACTTCCATCCAAGGCATTCAGATACTGCACAATACTGTCGAAACGAGTAGATGTGGTAGCAGTGAATCCACGTTGATAGTTACCAACAAAATCTACCCCTACAGTCATGAGTCGGGTATAATCAGCGGCATATTCCCTTACATAGTTACCAGTATAATTCGAGTTACGAGTTATAGTATAGTTTCTAAAATATGATGATACCCTTTCACGAGTATAATTACCAACAAAAACATTTTGATCATTTACAACCGAAGCACCTGCACCTTGAGCACCAGTGTAATTACCCGCAAAATCTCTAGTGTAATTACCAGTGAAATTTCTAGTGTAATTACCCCCAAAATCTCTAGTGTAATTACCCCCAAAATCTCTAGTGTAATTACCCGCAAAACCACGTGTGTAGTTACCAACAAAAACAGTTTGATCCCCTACTGTCGATGCACCAGTGCCTTGAGCACCAGTGTAATTACCTGTATAATTGGTGGTAAAGTTACCTCCATAACTTGCAGAAGTCAAACGTGTATAATCTACCCCTCTGTTACGAGTAAACTGACGGAAAAACTGACGAGAATAATTACCAATAAACTTAGTTTGATTAATAAATGTTGATGCACCAGTACCTTGGGCACCTAAGTAGTCACCAGTATAGTTTCTTGTACTTGTTCGAGTATAATAGGCAGCGTATTCACCAGCGTAACTAGAATTTCTTATTTGAATACGCAGTCGAGTATATGTAGACTGTCTGGTTCTTGTAGATGTACGAGTGTAATTACTTACACGAGTTCTTGTAGAAAGTCTGAGGTAGTCCCCAATAAAGTTACCTGCATAATTACCCGCAAAGTTACGTGTATACTCACCTGCAAAACCACGTGTGTAATTAGAATTACGGTTTACAATACTTGTTGCAATTCTAAGACGAGTATACTCACCAGTATATTCAGTACCATAGTTACCGACAAACTCACGTGTGTAGTTACCTACGAAGTCACGTGTGTAGTAAGCAAGAAATAATCTGGTATAGTCACCAACGTAGTCACCAGTGTAGTCACCTACGAAGTCACGTGTGTAGTTACCTACGAAGTCACGTGTGTAGTTACCAGTAAAATCACCAGTATAATTACCGACAAAGTTTCGACTGTAGTTACCGACAAACGTACGTGCGTAGTTTCCAGTATAATTACCCGCAAAATCTCTTGTTGATGTCCTAGTAAACGCACCTCCATAGTTACCTGCGAAGATACGTGCATAGTTACCAAGGAAGTTACGAGTATAACTTTGTTCATTAACAAGTCGAATAGTGTTTGTTGCGGATCCTTTGGCAACCCAAGTCTGTCCAGATACTTCTGGTGCTCCCTGCGAAGATGTTCTTAAATCGTATGATCCAACATTACCTTGAATAGCACGTCTTGTCTTAGCACGTTGACCAATAGATTGTGTAATCTGTCTATCTGTTAATTTCTCTAAACCTTGATAGGTACCAGAATCACCATTAGATCTTTTAATACCCATGATAGATGATATACCACCAACATCATTAAGGATATTATTTGGAGCAGACATAGTAGTCTTTCTCCAGATAGAATAGTCATTTATAGTATACGGATTACCAGCTGAATCAGCACGTTGATCTGTAAGAATACTTGGGACTAGAATAGTATAATCACCACTTGGTGCAGTAGCAGAAAGTTTTAAAGATCCTGCATAATCAGATGTTGCAATACGTCCATTGATTTCATCTATAAATGAATTTACATCTGTATCATTCTGCTCATATATGTTTGTGTCATGATGTGCAATTGGTTTACGCACATCAGAATCTGCTAATGAAGCAGTTCCGTTTATCTGATATAAAGATTTTGTTGTGGTTACAACAGATGTTTGGTCGTAGGGGTGAGTCCCCACTGGTTCTGGATAGTATGTGTCTTGAAGTGTACCTATTAATCGGTTCCCAGAAGCAGTAGTCGTAAGCAGTCCTACATCCGAACTGTCCGCTTGGGCAGTATGTATACCTGCAAGATATGCAATATAATTTTTATCACTTGCATTTATCTGTTGGAGATTACCATCACTGTCTTTTAACTTTAACGGTAATGTCTTATTATTCGACATTCTCTTTCCTACTTAGTTTAGAAGAGTACCGCTTTCGTCATAGATTAGGACAGTTCTAGATGCCAGTTCATTTAACGCTTTAACGATACTATCATTATTTATACCTTTGAAGAAACCGCCCGGAGCAGAAGAGTCTAATTGAGCAAGAGTTCCTACCAAAGTATTGACGGCAGTGATTCTACCTTCGTTCACATTTATCTGCGGTACAGCAGAATCTAATTGGGTGTGGATCTCATTAATACTACCTGCAACGTTCTGTGCAGTTGTATCTAAAGCACTGCCCGAAGCACTGTCTAAATATAACGCATGGTTAGGGAGTCTGATATTACTTGCATCTATATCCAATGCCTTTGTAGCACCGGAGTATATATCTAAATGGTTGCTACTGTTCTGTAAACGACCAAACTGAGTACCACCATCTTTTAGGTATATGTCACCACCACCTGCATCAAGAGTGATATCTCCTGCAACATCATATGTCAAGGATCCTGCTACATCAATCTCTTGGTTAGTACCAAGGTTATATGTAATCTTAGTAGTACCTGCTTGAGCAAAGACAATGTCATCTCCGTCAACATCAAGTTTAATGTCACCCGAAGCATCTATTAATGCGTCACCTGTTACTGTAGCAGTTAATGCACCAGTTATCAATGATACATCACTGTCATTACTGATTGTATTAGCAATAATGTTGAAGTTACCAATGTCTGCACTATCTGCAACGAGGTCATCTGTAGTTACAGTACCATCGAAGAATGCATGTTTCCATTGAAGTGTAGATGAACCTAAGTTGTAAGTATCGTCTGCATCTGGTATAATGTTAGTATCAACTCTACCAATAATAGAGATGTTATCACCAGTTCCGTTACCTAAGTCAACATGTCCGTTTAAGTCTGTAGCACCATCTACGTTTAGAGTACCATCAAGATCTGTGTTACCATTTACTGTTAATGCTTGAGTAAATGTTGCGTTTGCACTACTATCAAAATGTAATGCCGGTATAGTGCCTTGATATAAGTTTAATTTATTTAAACTGTTTCTAATTTTACCGAACTGAATACCGTTGTCTTTGAATATGATGTCACTACCATGAGCATCAAGGACGATGTCCGTGGATGCATCAATTGTTGCAGTACCTGTTACAGTTGCTTTCCAGTTACCACCAGATACGAGGTTCTGTGAACCACCTGCGGTAAGTGTCATTGGGCCGAGAGTATCAATATTGATACCAGATGTTGCACTTATATCAAGTGTGCCATTTGCACTGTCAGAAGCATTACCCGATACAGTTTCTGTTCTATTACCAGTAGTCGCAATAGTTGTTGTGGCACCTAATGAATATGTTTGTCGAGTGGATCCACCATCTTTCAGACGGATATTATCACCACCTGCATCAAGATTAATATCACCAGAAGCATCTACTGTGAAATTGCCAGTCACATTATGCGTTTGATTTCCACCAGATGTTGTGGTCAAAGTACCTAAAGTAGTACTTGACATATTCCCAGAAGATGTTATACTATATGTACCATCAGCAGAGTCAGCATAGTTTCCACCAACTGTACGAGTAAGGTCACCGTTAACATCTAATGTGTTTGTTGCACCTAATCCATAAGAGAATCTTGCAGTTCCACCGTCTTTAAAGTCAATGTCTCCGCCGTCTGCGTCTAAGGTGATGTCACCCGAAGCATCTATTAATGCATTACCATTTACTGTAGCAGTTAGATTATCGGATACAAGATCCAATGTACCCATTGTAGTAAGATCCATGTTTCCTTTGGATCCAATATGATACGTACCAGATGCACTATCTGATCTGTTACTTGCTGTTGTGTTATAATGTCCAGTAACTGCGGTTGTATTTGTCGCACCTAAAGTGTGTTTAATACGTTGACTAGCACCATCTTTTAGGATAACATCTTTGCCATTTGCATCTAATGTGATATCACCAGAAGCATCTACTGTGAAATCACCAGTTACATTGTGAGTCTGCCCTTTGGTTGTAGTGACATATGTTCCTGTAGTAGTTAAAGATGCATTACCAGTAGAACCTAAATGTAATGTTCCAGTCGCACTATCTTTTAAATTACCTGCAACATTAGTAGTATGATTACCAGTTACTGTAGTCGTATTAGTAGTACCAAGGGCATGTTTAATGCGTTGAGTACCACTACCTTTAAGGATGATATCATCTCCATCTGCATCAAGAGTGATATCCCCAGAGGCATCTACTAATACGTTTCCATTTACTGTAGCAGTTAGATCATCGGATACAAGATCCAATGTGCCCATTGAAGTAAGATCCATGTTTCCTTTGGATCCAATATGGTATGTTCCACCTGCACTGTCAGACGCATTACCAGATACAGTTTCTGTTCTATTACCTGTTGTTGCTACTGTAGTAGTTGCACCAAGAGTATATGTTTGACGTGTTGAACCCGCATCTTTTAAATATATGTTATTACCAGCGGCATCAAGAGTAATATCTCCACTTGCATCAACAATATAGTTGTTTGGAGCAGTAATAGTGTATGCACCAGAGTTTGCAAGTGTATGAGTAACAGTCTTAGCACTCGCACCATTTTTGAATAGAATATCATTGCCATCGGCATCAAGAGTGATATCCCCAGAGGCATCTACTTCGAAATTACCAGTTACGTTATGCGTTTGTGAATCAGATGTAGTTTGGAACGTACCCATTGTGGTAATATCTGCATTACCAGATGCACCGATATGATACGTACCAGATGCACTATCAGACTTATTACCTGCAACTGTCTGTGTTAAGTTACCAGTTGTTACGATTGTGTTTGTTGCACCCAGAGTGTATACGTGACGATCTGTACCTGCGTGAGCAAATTCAATGTTATCACCGTCAACATCTATTTTTAAATCCCCTGTTACATCAACGACATAATCTGCGGGTGTAGCAATAGTATATTGTGCATTGTCTGCAAGTGTATGTGTAACGGTGTCTCCACCTGCACCATTCTTAAATAGAATCTCATTTCCGTCTGCATCTAATGTGATATCACCAGTAACGTCTATTTGTAAAGAAGCATCACGGGAGATAGTACCATCTGTAGCAAAGGTATATTCGGTATTACCTGCATCTTTGAAAATGATATTTGCATCGGAATCTGCATCTAATATTATATCACCATCTACATCTAAAGTATAATTATTAGGTACTGTAACCTTATATGTTGCATCATTTGCAAGTGTATGAGTTACGGTGTCATTACCTGCACCGTTTTTAAAGATGATATCGTTACCATCTGCGTCCAGTGTAATGTCACCAGAGAAATCTAAGTTAAGGGATGTACCCTCTTGTGTTTGAGATCCAGTAGTTGTAAGTGTAGAGTTACCTGCAATGTCTGCATCAAGGTTGCTTGATATGTTAAGATCAAGGATACCAGTAACGTCTAATACGTTAGTAGCACCTAATGTGAAATTGAATCGTGCGACAGAGTCATCAAGGAAGTTGATGTTTGCTCCACCTGCATCGAGATTGATATCACCCACTGCATCAAGATTAATATCTAATCCTGCATTCAGTGTAATGTCCGTACCACTATTTTGTGCAGTACTTAGCAATAGTCGAGTCTGAGTCTCCCCCTGTAAAGAATTACCAGTAGGATATAAAATCTCACCTGCCGAAGCATCGAATACTCGTTCAATTTCGTTGATTGCCATAACGACATCACTGTCACCATGGGTAAGCAAGTCATCCGGATCCCCTACATTGTACGAGACAATATTTAGTTTGTCACGTAATATTTTAAACGAGTCTGTTAATTTTGTAAATGGTCTAGACATCTATAGTTTCTCTACTAGTTGTGAGAGTAATGATTTGATGTCAGAGATATCATTCTCTAATGCATCAACCTTGTTTCTCAGTTTATCCTCTTCCGACTGAACTGCCAGTCTTCTCTTCTTAGCATCTCTTGCTTTCTGAATACTACTTCTATTTATATTAATAATGGCACCAGATTCGGGATCTCTTGCCAAATCTGGTTCATCTTTTACTTTAATGTATTCATTTATATTTTTCATTATACTGCCAATGCTATTACTCTCAAGTCTTGGAACTTAGGTACTTTTGCTGAGTTCGTACTACGCATTACAATCTTTGTTTGGAATTGTGTAAACTCATTAAGTGCACCACCTTCACCACCAACCAAGTAACGATATTCACGGAAGATGTTAGGATTAGCATCTGCTTCATGTGGAGTCTCTGTGATTATCTCTGTCCAAATCATCTTATCAATAGAACCTACCTCACCTGCACCGGCAACCTTATAGTATACTTGGAAGTCTGCTTGTGGTGGTCGGTTAGCGGCAACTAGAACTTGTAATCCTACTGCCGGTTCTGATAGAGTAGTTACTTTAGTAACGTGCTTCGCAGATTCTGTACCCATGCTTGGTGACATTTCTGAGATATAAGTTAACGGTACGTTGAATCCATCAGTAGAGGCAGAGTCTTGACGTGTAATCAAGTTATGCATGGTTTTTACACCAAGTAACTCTAGATCGATCTGCGGAGATACATATTTATTAGTTGTAGTCAAGTTGATCTGCATATCTAATGAACGAGCACCATTAAGTTTATTCGCACCAGTTTGTAATTCGGTACGTCTATTATAGATTGCACGTGCATTATCATATGAAATATCTACATCATCCTGTACAAGTTGGAACGCAGTATCTTTTGCGAATCTAGTTTCAGATCCCGCAAGTGATTGCTGAGTTGTACCCTTCATTGATACAGTAACGTTAGTGGTTGTTGGTTGTGTTATACCCACTAATGGTCTTAGGTACTCATAGTTAATATTCTGTGATGATGTTACTTGAGTTCCACCAAACCATTTACGACTAGTCGCAGCGCTAGTTGCATCGTATGTGTAACCACTATTATCTGCACCAGTAACAACCCTTACACCATTAACATCCGCACCAGTAAGTCCATTGCCGAAGTCAGTAGCAGAGTCGATACCACGAATGTTTGTAATATCACCTGTTCGCAATCCATGGTTACTAAACATAACTCTAATTTGATCCATATCACCTGCAACTTGTCCAGATAATAATGGGTCTTTACTCAATGCGACAGGTGGGACGTTAACGTTATGACATATTGCAGTACCACTATGATTAAATATAGCAACACTTAATCGGTATGCTAAGTCTTTACCAGATACTGGTTCCCAAAGTTTACCGTTTTGAGACTGGAAGAATGCTCCCAGAGTAGGTTGTTGTGAAATACGTGCTTCATTGGTACCCAATTGGAATTCACCAACTTCACCAATATACGTATTAAATCCTGTGTCATTGTCTAATGGTTTCAGACATATTGCGTATTCGCCAGGCGATAAGAACATTGCAGGGAATGAGAACGTGGTTCCATTCTGTAGCATTTGCTTATTAGTTGATCCTGCCGGTACGAGATTAATCTGCGCTGCCATTAATATAGTTTTACCTATAATTTGTGTTGATGAAGGTGAACCATTATTAGTAGGACGAATCTCACATGCTACTCCGGTTAATCCTTTAGTAGCAAAGAACACTTCTATATCTTTTACGAATACACCACTTGACTCAAGAACTTGGAATGTCTGAGCAATAGGATCCGCATATTTTTCTTCCGTATTGGAATATCCGTATATACCAGCCTCGCCTTCGTGCATGTTAATGATAGGGAAAGGTTCTGAATTAGTGTTAGGGCCAGGTTGTTCGAATCCGGTTGGGTTAGGTTCAACACTACCACCTGCCGGTACGTTTGTAAAGACACCATGGTCAGCAACTGGATAGATTGCATCCGAATATTCATATTCAACTGTTTGATCAACATATTCTGTAGTTACTGTTGTGTCACCCATAATAACACTTTGTGTTTCACTTATAACAACATCGGTAGCAACGTCACCGGCAGTAATTACACTTTCTGTCCAGATTGTGTCTTCTGAAGTAGTTACACTAGTAGAATCAACGGTTTCACCACCTACTATTTTTAGAACACGAGTGATCTGTATTAGATCTGCATACTGATCTAATACACCAGTGGCATGGAATTGTATAGTACCGTGTGACGTAGATGATGCCTTATTATGACTGTTGATATCAAGAAGACTAAAGTCTCTGGCGCCAGTTGGGAATTGAGCATGACTATTGTTAGGTACTTCGAAAGAACCTATAATAGTACCGGCGGCATTTGCTACTAGATTAGACCTACCTTTACTGTGTTGTTCAGTCGGTTTTTGAGTTCCTTCATTGTCCCCTGTACCAGCGGCATTTTCTTCATCTCTTTGACTCTTCGTTTTGAAAGTAGTCTCTTCCCTACAGAATGATGATACGTTAACACCATCAAAGAATGGGAAGTATTGAGTGTTTGCTCTACAACCATCTGCTTGGAAGAATATTTCTATCGAGCGCATAAATGGAATATTATGAATTGCTATCGTTTTGTTACCGATAACTTCATTAAGGAATGACTCACTTGCTACTCTGTTAGTAGTAGTTGTAACATCAGTTGTGACAGTGGTATTGGTAACTCCTTGATATGTAGTTAAAGTTTCAATACTACTAGTTCTTTCATATGTAGCAGTATTTACAGTATTAATACCAGTTCGTGTTTGACTTGTAACAACATCCCACATATCTGTAGTAACGATGTCACCCCAATCCCAATCACCCCAATACCAATATCCATCACGATAAACACTCGATCCACCTAGACCGAATTCTCCAGTATAAATAAAACCATACTCCCAGTCGTAACCAGCGACGAAACCATTCCAATCACCCCAAACACCATCTTCCCAGTTGTATATTGAGTCGATTGCAGTACGTGATACTTCTTCTTGACGTTCAGTTGATATTACTACCTGCTCAGTATATAATGTTACCACATCTGTAGTATTACCAACTTCTACCCATTCACCAAGTGTGGTGGTAGTTTCTTCACCAATAATTACTGGATCAATACTATCATAATGAGTGCTAGTAGAGGTTCCACTAACAAATGAATTCTCCATGCCTACTGCTAGGGTTTCTGGGTCTACACCGAACCAATTGTTCGATGAACTATTCCAGTTAAGTGCTTCTGAAGTATCTAATTGAGTAGTTTCACCAACTATTTCTTCACCAATCTTTTCACGATCACACCAGTTATCTGTTTCTGGTGATAACTTCATGTCTAGTAGTGCTTTTGTTTTATGGAATGGTGCTAAGTTAACAGTACCAGACGCAAGTTCTTGTGCATCAAATACTTGAGTAGTATGTGCAAGAATTAATTGATCTTCACCATTATTGACAATACCAACTGACAATGCGTTAGCACTATCGTAATACAAATCAACTGATTCTTCTGGTGCTCTAGGTCTTAATGTTCCACTGCCAATTGATGATTTAGCACCCTCACCTTTATTTTGTGTATGCGAGTGATCTTTGAATGTATCTACAAAGAAACCAGATTTAGCACGGTCATTACCACTTGAGTCCAAAACATTCATAAACTTAGTATTCAACTCAAGTAATGACAATGAAGTCATCTCTTGTAATCTATCTACTTTCTTTTCCAATTTACCAATGTCTGCCATAGTATAACCCTTACGATGGATTATCTTGGTAGTCATATCTTGCGTGTGCATGGTGTTAGGTTCTAACTTAATATTGTATAGATCCATTGCATTTGTTGGAACCGCAGGATATCTTGGATTTAAAGATGGAGATCCTTGTATGATCTGGAGTTTACCGTTTTCGGTGATGATTAATTTATCCAAACGTGGCACATAGTATTCGGCATCTGTTGTAATTGTATCAGTCGGTACAGGTAGTAAAGGTATATCTGTGTAAGTACCACTACCATTTGTTGCAGGACGGAAGTCAATAGTATCTCTGAGTGATACTTTAACACCATTTCGCATACTTTGAGCAGGTACTTTTAGGTAGTTAACTTCACCATCATATGAGTTAACTGCGGAAAATGCACCGCCAGGATCTGTATTAAAATGTTTAAATCTGACAAATACACTTTGACCGGCACTGTCTAATCCACCACCTTGATACATCAATCTACCGTCTCTGTATGATTCCATACGAGCACCGGCATCTAATGCAAAATGTGGGAAGATATCAACACCATCCGAATCTCCAATTCTAACTCTATCGACAGAGTAGATGTCAGATTCACCAAGAGGTATACCTTTCCAACCAGAACCATCACTATCAAGTACACTAGTAACAGTGGTTTCAACGAGGTCTTTATTCTTAACTGTAGCATTAGTTTTCTTAATGAAACCAATTACTTCATATGATTGACCACTAACAACACTACTAATACGTAAAACTTTATTGTTAGAGATTAATGATGCAGTTATTCCCGAAGGAGCAAACGTAGTGGCATTTGCAATCATTACGTCATTGACGTTTACAAAAGATTCTCCACCATCGGTTAATGTAATGTCGTGCGTTGTTCCAGAAGCAGTAAAGTTATACTTCTTCATAAACGTCATTGTTACATTAGTAAACCCTTTCGGTCTAGCAAGGGGGGTGTCAAAAAGTAATGCACTCTTTCTCTGTTCATGCAAATGCCCTACATAAGTATTGTTGTCTGCGGGGCCCTTTCCTTGACCGACAGTAACATAGTGAGTGTTCGTCTTAGATTTGATAGACTTAACATCACCGATACCTTTAGTGATATCAGTGATCCTAATATTAAATAGATGTGCTCGATAAGGTATATCTGTGTTGTATTCTACTGTTAACTTGCCCTCACCAACAATTCTTACACCAGAAGGTTTACCTTCAGTAATTGCACGAATGTTTGCAGTACCAACTACGGTACCGGCACCAGTGGCACCTGTTCTGAGTTGAACTTCTTCACAAGTATCAATGTCAAGCATACCAACACCAGTGGCAAAATAGAAATAGTTTCCATAAGTTACACTGATCTGTTCTTCTTCACGTGATATTGTGGAGGTTGCTCTTTTTAATGGAAGTGTTTGAGTACTAAGTGTCTCAACCATTTTACCATTAATGTAAGCACGGCCAGGGTCAACGTCTATTTTAAAATATGGATCTGCTGTACCGTCTTCTTTGTATATATTTTTACCATTTGGAGAAACACGTATCTTCCAATATTTCTTAATGAAATCACCGGCAAGGTCATTTACTCTTTTATCAACATAAGGAAATGCCTCGTGCTGAAGTGCTTCATTCTGTATATATCGTTGACCATTTACAACACGACCTATATGTAAGTATGTGTCACCTTGTACAACTTGAGTTCTTTTTGTTAGAATCAAACGTATACGTAATCTATCTGCGCCAGGCGATGATCTATTAGGTGTAGCAGATTGGTTATCATATAGAGCATCTGTATCAGATACTGTTACGAGGTCTTGAACTATTTTAAAACCATAGTCAGTAGTTATATTATTCTTGTACTTAGATAAGAATAGTTTTTGTGCAGGTACAAATACAAAGTGTCCTGCCACAAAGAAATCTGTTTTAGCGGTTTCTAATAATGTTCCTCTACCAAGAGCAGGATTTACACTAGTGTTGATTGTCTGTACTGTTAAGTTAATGTTAGAACCGTTAGATAAAATTTCACCTAGTGTTACTAAATGTGTTGTTGCTTCAGTAGCGGCAGGAGAAACAGTATTAGGGTTGTCTTTATATTCAACATATAAAGTATCTGGATCTCCGTCAACTCCCGCAATAGCATCTACTACTCGTACTTTAATACTAGATGTGGAACCAGTAAGGACTGTTCCTTTAAGTGTTTCGATATTACTAAAAGAATTATTTGCGTCATTAGAAATCTTAATAAAATCAATAGAAGAGACTGAACTACCACCGGCAGATACCTCTACACCATCCTTTTGAAGAACATAAGTACCAAATCGAGATATCTCCTTTTGAAGAAGAGTCTGCAATTGGGTAAGTTCACGTGCCTGTAGAGCACGACCAGCGTTAAATAGGATGTGATGATAATTATCACTATCCCTATAATCGTCCTTATATGTGGAACGTAATGATTGTTCAGTTAAAGTAGTTGCCATTTCTTATTTCCTAGATAGTTATTACTATTTTCAAGTCTTCTGTTTGGTCTGTGGATCGTGTCACTGCCGAACGGTTATCTATATATAGCAGATCCCCCGTATACGGATTGAACTCACCATCTGCTATAGACTGAATAGTTCCATTAATAGATGCATTACCAACTACTGAAATAGACTCTCCGACTGCGAATTGTGTAAATCCTGTAGTTTCGTTCTGGTGATACCAAACACTAGAAGAATCATTAGTATCATCAATGATACCTTGTGCACCACTGGTGCCTCCTAGTATTGTAGATTTTTGTACATTTTGCTTGACAAAACTGTTTCCATCTGTTACAATCTTATCAACGGCACGAGCAGTAGTAGTAGACAAAAATGTACCAGTTGCACTATCTACACGTGGGTTACGTAACAATACTACTTGACGGAAAATCTCGTCACCTGTAATAAAGTCCCCACCCTCTATACCTTCTGGTTTAGAGTTGAACATCATACCAGTTGCTTTCAAATCAACAACCGGATCAGAACCTATGCCTTTAGGTTGACCGAATATTGCACGTGCTTTTGCAGTAGTGGCAGTAGTTGCTCCACCCCCAGTAAGAACTACGTTAGCATAATCATATCCTGCACCTAAGTCATTCACTTTAATGTCTATGATGGTTTCACCTGCACGTACTGCGGTTGCTGTAGCACCACTACCATTTCCGACAATGCTTACTGTCGGTGCAGAAGTATAACCGGATCCGGCGTCTGTAACTTTATATCCAACGATCTGACCTTTAATTGCATTATCCTGTACAATCTTTTGCTGTAGATCTTCGGCAGGCGAATCTGAGTCTGTTCCTGTAACGAATCTTACTGGCATAAACGCAGAAGATAGGAACTTATCGGCACGTAACGCACCAATTGAATACAAAAACTTCCAAGTATAACCATCCGAAGTAACAAATGGTGTACCCTCAGTATTACCCGTAGGTTGAATAGTAGATAGGTTAGTACTACCATCATCCTTCTTACCTTGCTCTAAACAAATATAAATTTCGTTGTTAGTGTTAATAGCATAGAATGGGTTCTCTGGGAATCCAACATCTGCATCATCAAATGCATCATAGATTAAGTTAGCAACCCAAGTTCTACGTGGTATCACATATGTTGCATCTTGAATCAATTTGAGTGATTGAATACCACCACGTGTTATACGAGCGTCTCGCAAACTATTAAGAGGCACAGTAGGAACATCCGAATCATTCCAATCTTCAGATCGACCTATAGCGGCATAATATCGTACATTATCAGAATCTTTGAAGTCTACTAGTAGATCATCAAGGACTTGTTTTTTAAATTTATCGGTAATTACTGGCATTTTTTGTTCCTATATTATGCTAGGGTCGCTCCACCCTGTAAGTTTGTTACTATCCAAGTGTTAGTGAACCACATTAAAGTGACACTACCGTTCTGTGTAATTGTTAATGTGTTACCACCGGCAATATTATTATTATCGTTGATTGTTTGTGTACCGGCACCACTTGATACAATATGTTTAAATATTCCAGATGTACCTTGTACTGCACTACTTATCGAATGTGTTCCAGTAGATCCAGAAGTAAATAGAGTTACTGGGTCACTTGCATTAACTGTACCACCAGTTGACGGTATGCTTTGTGTTTTTAGTTGAATTCTACTATTTAATGCAATAGAACCATTGCCCTTTGCATCAAGTGCAAGTGTTACATTATTGTCACCACCTGTACCAGTGATCTTTGGGTCATTGCTATTAGCACTATTGGTAATTTTAACGTGATTAACTGCCGAAGCAGTTGTTGCAAATTCGAGTAATTCGTTACCACTAGCATCATCAATAGCACCCGTGACCTTTGGATCATTTAAAAGTGATGTGTTGATTGTCTTATTAGCAAGTGTCTGTGCATGAGCGTTGAATGTTATTTCATCATCACCCGTTAACAAAGGTAGAGTTACAGTACGATCAGCAGTCAATTCACTTACAGCAAACACATATTGATGGTTTGCACTTGTGTCGTTGATCTGCGGTGTAGTTAACACTGGACTAGTCAGAGTCTTGTTTGTAAGAGTCTGCGTGTTGGTATCCATAGTAATGATACCAGTATGATCCGGAATCTGTGCTGTGTTAGACCCAGTTGGGTTTACTACACGAAGTGCAGTTTTATGAGCATTAGCAGTTACTCCATCGAATATGATACCCGAAGAGTCAAAGTCGATCAGTGCCATCAAAGATGCACCGTCACCCAGTTTGTTATATATTTCAGAGAAATTCTGTCCTATTTTTAAACCGGCAGTACGGAGTGTATCTCCTGTACCATCGTTTGCTACCGTTCCTCTGTTTAATACTTGTAATGTCATGTTATCTACCTAAAGATTAGTACTTCTATTTATACTAGAAGTTACGATTAATTGCTTCTCTTAGAGAAATTTCACTGTCAGAATCTCCAACAGGTGTATTGAATGTACTGTGATCCGAATCTATTCTAGATACTTCCGGATTCCAAGTAAACTGTTCTTGGTCGATTGTCTCTGTACTAGAGAAATCAAATCCTGCAAACTGTGTAGATCCATCACTGTCATCATCGAATGTCGGTGAATCTGGTGTGAGATACTCACCAAGACTTGAGTACATTCTATCGAGGTTATCAATAGTTAAGTTCTCAAGATCATTAAGGTCATTACCTCTTGGAATACCCAATGATAGTTGTGCCGAGTCTTGTGCAAACCCAGAACTACTACCCATCCTCATTCTAAATGTTCTTCTTGGTTCACTCACAGGATCTATAGGATTATTGACATTGAACAATGCAGTATGTTGCTCATATGCTCTCTCATCAAAGTCTGCAACACCTTCCAATACAATTGGTGGTTTGAGTGCTTCGCCTGGATCGTACTGATTTGGGTCAAGTTTACCTTCTCCTACTATCTGTGTAAGTCCTCCAAGATACATACCTGCGGGATGCACCAATAGTTTATATGCATCTTTCCACTGTGCCAATGATAACTCTGATCGAATCTGCAATGCAAATGTCTGATACAGTTTATCATCGGTCAAATATCTAGCACTCTCTGAACCTATCTGAGATTCATTTAGATTAAATATATACTGTTTGGTATATACCACATCTGGTTCAATACCAAAGAATGTCTTAAAGAACTGTCTTATAGAGTATTTAGTACCTTTACTACGATACAAATAACTAGAGTACTTTACTGCGGTTCTCTTATCGATAAACCCTTGAAAGTAATTCTGCCCCAATAGGTACTCGTCTTCAAAGTATTCTAATAGTGCTAGATCAGTTTGTGAGACATCTCTTGTTTCGAAAACATTATCGATGAAACGAGTTAGAGACTTGTTATCATTCTCGAAGTCGTAATACTTTTTTAAGAACGATACGAACTTAGGATAGTCTGATAAAAAATGACTGGGTAACACGGCATCAACCTGCGGTTCACGCAGATTGATTGCACGTCTATTAGTATCCTTTAATGTTTTATCAAAAACAGTGTCCATAAATTACTCTTAATTTGATGCTGTGGTACGAATACCTTTAGCACTTAGTCTTGTGGTGTCATGCTTGAGAATATATTCTCTTGAAGGTACAATAGCAGATGGGTTAGCAGGTGATACTGATAGTTTAACCTCATCTCCAGTATCTGACTTAAATCCTACTAGATTGACAGTACCTGCACCGGCATCATATGAACCTACGTTGTCTACTTTAATATCTCCACTAGCAGTGTCTACTATCTGTAGTCTCCTACCATTTGTAGTATCTGTCTTTAACTCGTTTTGAATACGACAGTTTAATATCTGACCACCAAACGTTCTTTTAAATATAGATGATTGTACAACTAAGTTAAGATCATCTGGAACCTGTATCGGTGATGGGTAAGAGAAATAGAAATCCTGTTCAACACCCGAAGATGGATTAATCCTTTGTTGCATTTTAGTCTCGATACGAGATGATAAAATCGCAGGACTCACGTCATCGATCTTAGTCTGTAATTGAGATGCCCTAAATGCTAGACCGAACTTACCAATGTTGCTTGTATAGTATGCAGTCATTGTATTTTTTACATTTTCCTGTAAAGTATTGATTGACAAGTTGGTGTAATCTGGGTTATACTGGAAGAACACATTAGTCTCAATAAAGGTATCGATTGGATCTGTGAACTTCAATGCGAAAGATGCAATTGATAATTGATCAACAAGTACTCGTATGTTAGACTTAGCAGTATCTTCTACCACTTGTTGCTGTGCAGAAGTAACTCCCTGTGATTCTTTAAAGTCGATAGACACAAAAGTCACACCATACTCTGGTATGAGGTTATCTTCTCCACCCCAAGAAATAATATCATTAATCAATGCACCGTAACTACGGATGATTAGGTTAGAGTAATCAGCATGAGTTACCATTCTGTTCTGCGATGCATATCGGAATGGTGAGTTTCTGCGAATAGATGATAGTGACTCTTTATCGTCACCACCAACAGAACGGTTTACTGTAGAAACGATAGGTAGTCTCTGTAGACCAATACCAGAAACTGGTTCGGTCACTTCTACTGTGTTCAGTGGTTCGAACAACCTTGCACCATTTGCATTTGAACCATCGACAGATAGATACTCTACAGTAATCTTAGTACCTGCTTTTGGTACCGCACCAAGTGTGGATCCGTTACCGAACGTCAATTCAAAGAACCCATTAGGTGCTTCTTTAAGAATGTATGCCGGTGTTGTAGCAGTAATATTATTGGCAGTCTCTAGATTGATATAAGTCGTGAAGTCAGATGATGTTGGACTATCATATATTTTAATGATTGCGGTCTGTCTATCCAAATTAGCATCTGGTATAATATAGACTGTGTCTTCTGCGTCTTCTCCCGCAAAAAATGTTTTGGTTTTAGAAATACCTTCTAAGATAGGAATGTTTACATTACCATCAAGTGTTTTAAATTGGAAGAAATTGTTGCCGTCATTTACTGCTTCAATCAATCCATCTGTTTGGAATGTGTACGATGCATCATCAACAGATGATGTGAATTTATAACCAGACAATATCTGTAGTTTCTCTGGTACGTCATTTTGATCAACACCAATGTTGAACGACAAGTTAATTGTTGCTTGAGCTGCTGTCTTTGACTGAGGAATATAACCAAGAGTTTCTGCATGAGATACCACACTAGACCTTAACTGAGCAGTGTTCAAAAACGATTCGTTCAATGCCATGTTTGCAGTCAAACCATTGATATGCGTATTGTATGCTAGAACGTCCAACAGATTAGATAATCCGGACGCATCAAAATCATAGTCTTTAAACTCTGATTGTTGTTTTAAATACGTCTTTAGATTATTCTTTATCGAGTCAAAGTCTAAATCAGATGAATTGATTGTTGTTGCCATTATCGTAACCTACTTAGTTTAAAGAAGAACTCAAGTTGGTCTCCTTGGTTAATTATGTTATATATTATTGATATGTCCAGTTGATTGTTATCAGCATCTGGTATACAATTAATCTCTTGCACTCGTGCTCTTGGTTCAAAGACCCGTATCTGCTCCTGTATAGCATGTTTGATTTGCCCTACACTAGCATCATCTGCTAATTCAAAAAGATACGAGTTGAGGTTAGCACCCATGTATGCGTTAAAAGGAATCTCTGTACGTTGCGTCAATAACAAATTCTTTAACGACTGGTTAACCGCACTGACAGCAGTTTTTTTATAAACGTCCCCTGCCCCTTTCACAGCAAAACTAAGATCCAGATCAATAAACTCTCTGTTCTTGGTTGCGTTTGTTTTGGACTGTTTTGCTAGTCCTCCGTCTTCGATTGAAAATGCACGTGCCATTATAGTTCCCTAAATTCCTATAGTTCTATTTATACGTCATCGAGCACTTCGATTAGTTCATTCTTAGCAAAAAGTTGACCATTGTAGTTTGTCGCAACTTCTCCTTTGAAGAACACCGTGAAGTCCTCTGGTACTTTAGGAACCTCTATTGCTATTTGAGCAGTAAGAGATCCGTCTGGATTCCAGTTATCATATTCTAAAGTAAGTTTATTATAGTTACCGTAGTCTTTCCAATACTCTGCTAGATCGAATGTTCGTTCGAAATCAATCTGACCAGACTCATCAATTAATCTATAGACTACTAACTCACCGTCTTGTTTCTTTATATTGTCCCCTGCAACTGTTTCCAAGGGCCCACCTCTATACACACCTTCTATTACCACTAGTCTTACATCCTTGAACATATCAGTATTACTATTGATCATACGGAATAGTTCTGCGTGTAAATACAGGTTACGTGCAAGTTGCTTACGTGCATCTTGATCGGTTTGATATTTCTTAATAGTAGTCAAACTACATGGATTGCCTTTACTACCTAGAAACTTAGAGAGTGATACGCCTGGCGATAGTTTCAACCCAGAGTCAATAGTATCTGCGAAGTTTGGATTATAGTTTGCATCTGGTACTATAGTTATCATTTGAATCTCTTGCCTCTATTTTTAACAGAGTTTCCTAGTGCTATGTACCCGAACCTTGGAGATGTCTGCTTCTTGGCAACACGTCCAGTCTTCGGAGGCAATGGTGCACTCCACTCTGCGTTCAATTGTTTCTCACCTATCAATAAGTCTACTACGACTGTTCCTTCATCATTTGCAATAGTTTGATTTGCGGGATCTCTTAGTGTAGAACGTATCTCATCCATGGTCGGGACTTTTTCATATAATCCTGCATAGTCATCCCTAAACAATAACGTATTGCGTAGATCGTCCTTGGGATCAATAGCAATTGCTCTAATGGACAGATGACCATCTGATAGTATACCTGCAACTGCATCACATATCGGTATAGGTTTTACGGGTGCAATACTTTCCATATTAGTAGGAACGTCCGGAGCACCACCACTTGGTTGCCCAGGCGATTCTTTATCTGCTTTCTTCGCAGTCTTAGCATTCTCTGCTTTATGTGCAAACTTAGATTTGATTGCTTCTAGTGCTTGTCCGTGGAATGAACCATAGAAAGATGCACCAGATGTAAATGGTACTGCCCCCTGTGGGCCCATATACACAGGAGATGTCATTTCTACTTGTTCACCACCCATCACACCTTTCATACCTATAACTGATATTTCAGTTGCAGATATGTTTGTCTGTAGTGCGGACATGCCGATCTCTTCTTCGGCAGACACTTGGAATCTATTGGCAGTAAATATTTCTGCCTCTGCACCAATGTTGTTCTTCCAGTAACCTTTTACAATGTGGTCTTCGTTACCCAAGACAGTTCTTGCTTCGTGTTCTACTGTCTTATATACTGCCGTACCTTTTGTCGTGTAGTTTGTATTGAGACCTACCTTGGTCTTATTGTTCTTACGTATATCAGTATTGACGTTACCATCTACGGAAACATTATAGTCTCCTTTCACATCAACATTATAGTCTCCTGTAACCTCTAAGTCAAGGTTTCCGTTATATACCATCTTACCATTACCTTCGATGATAACAGTTTGGTCACCCCCAGTCACTTCTACTTTGTTGTTAAGGGCGGCAATGACAACGGATCCGTCTGCACGTACTTCTACACCTGCACCCTTACGGTGTTTGATAAGAATACGTTCACCACCAGGCGTGTCATCATATGATATAATATGACCAGACGAAGTCTCTTTTACTTGGTTGAATGGAAAACGAGATGGTTCTTGATCTTCTAGATTAAGATCTGTACCAACGGTACCACCACCCACATAAAGGTTTTCTACTTTTAAACCACGTGAAGACCTATTGATCGATGACCCATAATAGTATTCGTGTTTGGGATATTCACCAGTAGGATCTTGAAACCCGTCATGAGGCACACCTTCGGTGTTCTCAATTGCAGGATTATTACCTAGTGGTTCTTTTTTAGTTGTAGTTGTCATACTGGTCTCGCACTTACTAGTTCTTTTCTAGTCTTAGATGTTTCGGTTAAAGGATCCTTATATACAGACTTCTTACCAAACTTGTTTTCGACATAAGATAATACATCAAAGTAAGGGTCTTGGGAGTTTGCATCGATAGCATTATGCCCCAATACCTGTCCACCAGAACACTTCTTATAGAACGATGCAATGATTGTCTCCAATGATGCGTATTGTGTCTGAGTAAATGATGTAGATGATAGGTTCAACAATGGGTTGTCTGCTTCGGATGGTACGTTAACACCACCAATTAAACACACGTCAATACAATTAAACTTATGTCTGTTAATATCACTTGCTTGTGCGATGTTGTTTAGAGGGAGTCCACGTTGCACCGTACCATCTCTTCGAATGATATAGTGATATTGTATACCTAAATGTCCTGCATCATTATGCCTAAGTTGTATTTCTTCGGCACCTATGTTGGCATTCGTATAGGTCTCACTTGCGTGTACAATAAGTTCTGAAAACTCACGAGTGGATTGATGTATCTCTAACTCTAGTTCTTCTTTAGAATCTACATATGGGAATTCTCTGATATATCGATCATATCGTTTTGCCAACTCTTTTAGATCTAAATCATCAGTATAGAACTCACCTGCATCTGATACGACAGATCCAGATATAGTAGAATCTATGTTTTCTAATGCAGATTCAATATTTTGCATTTTACCACTGAATTGATCGATCTGAGTCGGGTCTATATTTTGTGCTCTTGCTTTAGACTCGACCTCACTCCTTAGAGCTTTAGGACTAGTTGCGGTTGATTCGTTGACAATCTTCTTTAATTTGTCTGAAGTGTTTCTATCAGCATTAACAAGTTTCTTGGTAGCACTTGTTAAGTTGATATCACCGCCATTCATAACATCTGACATTATCTCACTTATTAAACTATTGTCAAGTGCTACTAGATTTCCGAACAATCCCTGTAGTTGATTACCTATACTACCAGTCAAATCTTCGAATAGGTTTGCGGCGTTACCAAGTTCGGACTTTATTCCAGATGATACATGATCTAACATGTCACCAACTGCGTCACCTAAACCTGCTACTACACTCGTCAGTCCGTCACCGATAGCATCTGTTACTTGACCTAATGTGGATCCTATTGCACCTGCAAGACTATCAGTTGCGGTGGCACTTGCTTGTGCTACTTTATCACCAATACCTTCTACTGCACTTACCGCACCTGCGACTTCATCCAGTAATGCTCCGGAGTTTGCTTTATCTTTTACTTCATCCATCTTAGATGTTACATCGTTCATAGCAGAAGTCAGTTCTGAACCCAGTCCAGTAGATCCACCTTGGTCTTGTTTGGTGGTAGCACTTGCAACTGCGGAGATCTCTGACAATAAACTTGACTTTCTTTCGGATGCCACTTCTATGGCACCTGCAATCTCATCTAATGCACCACCACCAAGTGATACAATAGTAATTGGTTCGATTGGTGGCACAATACCTGTGAGTGATGTAGTTAAAGTATCGAGTGACTGTGCCACACCCGTACCTGCCATTGATATGGTAGCAGAAATAGTATTAACACCATTAGCACTGTCATGACCTAAAAGATCATTAGCACTATCAAACACCAGATCAAATCCCGAATCGATTGTCTGTACTACAGTGGCAACACCGGCAGATATCCCAATGGAAAATGATGAGGCATTCGTTGATGGGTATGATGTGTTACTAGGTAAACATTGTACCATGTTGTCTGCGGTACTAACTGCTCCACTAACAGTACCTGCAAGATTATCTAAACTCTTTATACCATTTACTGTTTGACCAACGTCTTGACCTAATACTGTTGTTTTGTTAACAACAAGTGCGTCATTAATCTCATTGACCTTCTTATTGATATCAATAGAGTATGATGTTGCCTTACTATTTGATAGTAATTTCGCATTTAATGTAGATAACTGGTTAGACATCTTATACCTTCTTGTTTGCGTATATCTCGTATACTCTAGTTACTTCAGAATTATAGTCACCTGTAATCGGAGCATAGTGTCTGCCAATTATATCACCTAATGCTTTACCTTTAGACTTATCTATGATATCAGAATTAAGTATGCGAATGTTTGCTTCTGTATGTGATGTATTTAGTTCATACAGTATGAATGCTAATTGACCAGTATAAGAGAACCACTGATTAGTAAATGCTTTTAGTCGAGTATATCTAACTCCATTCCAACCCATCAATCCAATATTACCTTCTCTTTCCTGTACTGTATTGAATGAACTATTATTCTTAGATATAGATCCTACTAATGCGGTAGACTGTTTGATAGTATATCCATTAGATAGGAAGAATTTGACTGCCATGTCTCTACGAATTTCAGCGGTCTTAGTATCCAAAGGTTCTTCATCTTGATATAAGTTCTTTATAGACACATCATTTTCGTCTAATGTGGATATTGATTGATTATAAAATTCTATGTTTGGATCTACTCTGTCTGCCAGATCATCGTATGCTAGACTTTGTTGTACTGGTGTAGGATATTCTGTATGTGGTAATGAACCTATAATCAACGGTACCTGTGATTCTTTACCATCCATAAACATCCCGAATACAAGTGCTCCTGCCTTTACGTCCGGAGAAGATCCGATACCGGATACTCCACCTTCGGTTGTAGGTATGACGCATTGTGCCCATGGCAAATCATTCTGTGATACATATCTCGTTGATGGGTTGTGTACTCCATGTATGCGTACACGCACCCTACCTTCATATCCAAATGGGGGTGTGCCATCAACAACTGTTCCGATAAACCAACGAGTCTTATCTCCGTAATAGTTATTCATCACCACCTCTCTCTAACTTAAATATAGTCATTGCAATATCATGTCTAGTGTCTCTAAATTGATGTCTTGTATTGTAAACAATAAAATCACCACTGCGGACAGCATCGAGTTGGTTTGGTTCTTCGGGGTTATTGGCATCCTTCAGAATGTTAACTCTTATCTTATCTCCTACAGTACCACCAGATTTTAAGAAGCCCGGGCCAGGAACTGTGATGTCGAATATATTTTTATACACTGCATTCTTGAAGGCAAGACTTTCTACTTTCTTTAGAAACATCGAAGGGGATGCGTGATCGTGTATACTCTTCTTATCACCATACACACCTCTTGATACAACTTGATGAAACATTGCACCAGACGTTTCATGGAGGTGTTGTCCCTCAATATTTACTTCAGAAAAGTCTGGTGTTTTATATTGTCTATTATACACGTTTTGTTTCGTATAGTCAATGATTCCTGCTTCATCTGTCTTAACTAATAGTTTATCTAAATCAAACTGCTGTGATACCTGTCTTCCATTACTCAAATCAGTAACGGTATATCGAGATCCGATACCACCTGTTTGTAATTGCTTGAAAGTGTTTTGTATATTACTAGTCTTTAGTGACTGCACTTGGAAATATTGTGACGTAGGATCTCCACCCTCTTCTTGCTTCTGTGTATTAGATGGAGAATATATGAACGGTGCTTTGGCATTCCATGCATCCTGTTCTAACATTTTGTCCAGACTACCCAATCTTAGGTTGGTGTCATGTATAGACGCATATAGGTAGAAAGGCATTCCCAGATCAGTAGTCGATTTACTTGTCAACCACGTTGCCGCCTCTAATGGGTTCATGTAAGGTATTACACCTTTGAAATTGTTTTGCACAGACTCATTTGCATATGACAAATCCACATTCTTACCGCACTCATTCTGACAGAGTTTAATAATCTCTTTGGATAACTCGTCTCTGATAGCACGTGACACTGCTCTTGATTTGGAAACGAGAGCATGTTCATCTATAAGACTGATTGTATATATCGAACTTTGACCAGAGTTAGATGATTTGATGCTATTCATTATACCAGTCATGACAAATGATCTGTCCATAACAATACTTTCAGATTCATCTTCGGATAGTTCTGTGAGCATTTGAATATGCAATCGTTCCGTACCAGAGAAATCCATAGAATCAAAAATGCCTTGGTCATCTGCAATTGCAATGGCACCTGTGATATAAGGTTTATCTAAGTTCTCATAGAATACCAGTTCAACTATTAATGTACGAACATCTAGAATAAGGTCTGGTGTACGTTCAGATGATATCTCTGCTATCTGATATTTAAACTGCGATTGTCTTTTCATATATTAGTCTTCAGATATTGCGGATGCAAAGTCATTTGCTATTGTTTTGATTGCGTTTTTCTTTATAACTTTGATTGTACGCAATTCTTCGTTCTCTTTCTGTAAGTTTTCCAGTAAGGTTATTTTAGTCGCACCACTAGGAACAGATTGTGACAAAGGGTCTACATCTACCCATTCACCGTCAGCATTTTCGTAATGGTGTGTTCCATTGTACTGTTCACTTTCTGCATATACTATACCAGAAGTATCACCACCTGCGGGATTAGGATAAGATATCTCTTCACCTACATTGAATGTACCATCTGTAACATTCTTAGTGTTGATGTAATATGTCAATTTATAAACACTAGTTGGGTCAAACGCAATACCACTTATGAGAACACTTCTCCCGAATGGATCTATTTCTGTACGGACTTCTAGTACTATATCGTCTTTAGTCAATACCCACAACAATGGATCTGTAAATGTTTCTGCTTCCTGTACATCTGTCCTTTCTAGTTCTATAATACCATTAGAGTTTGGAGTGACTAATTCCTCTGAGGTTTGAGACCGTGTTACTACATTTACAGTATCTATGACAAATGTGCCCATAGACAAATCACGTTTAATGATTATTCCCTTGGTAAGAGATGTAGATCCCGTTACCACTCTACCAACTTCAAAGTTGTCTGGTGTAGTTCCTATTAACTTAGTACGGTAGATTGGTTTATTATCATCATCGTAGTAGTCAACAACATCTGGTTGCTTTAATTTCATCGTCACCATTCTGTGAGGATATCGAATCTTTGCCGCCGAAGCAACCTCGTTCAATGTCAAGGGCCATCCCCTTTCACGTATGTGGTCATTTGTCAAGTAGAATGTCCAGTAATAGTCCGTAGTACCATATATGTGAAATGATGTTTGATCTGGTCTTTCGTTTCGTGGGATCACAAAGTCATTAAGCATCACATCATTAATTTTTACTTGATCGATAAGATCTACATATATGCCCAAGTTATTAGCAAGAGACAAACTGTTCTCATTACCGAATTTATATAACGTAGGACTAAAATTCTTGAAGTATCCCATTAGAATCCTCCTTCTACGTCTGCACGTGTAAGTGCTCTAGTTTCTTGGAATGCCAAGGTCATATCAATCTCCATGAAGTTACCATCTTCGTGCATTGCCATAGAAGACGCATTAAACGTTGTTGACACGTCACGCAAGTAACAGGGTTTTATTTTTGCTAGATTAGGTATCTCGTTCTCACCATACTTGAATTGTAAATTAAACTTATTAGGGAATCTATAACCTAGAGATATTTGTTGTCCTCCGATCTCAGAAACAATATCTTCTGGATATAGTTCTGTTCGGAAGAACTTGACAATCTCTGTAATTTGATTTGCTTCGTCTGCACTCTTGGCAATCATCTTAAAGGTAAATGCGAACTCACGTATGTTGGGTTGTTTGAAAAGCACACGAGAGTTAGGGTTAAGTGTAACACCACCACTGATCTTCTGTGCCGCTCCTGCTTCTGCTCCGAATGAACTTAACTTACCTGCTAATTGAATACCTGCAAGTTTTGCCATATCTGATCCTGCACCACCCTGTAATCCACTAACAAAGGATCCGATTCCTTCAACCATAGCACCTGCCATACCCATACCACCTTCCATGAGAGCACCGGCAGTACCTAGATCAAAGTTTTCGTATGTTACGTTATCACGGAATGCTAAACCTATAGGAAGATATAAGCATACTTCTCGACCAAAGTTATCAATTGTTGCTTTAGTGTTTACTTCAGTTGCACCACCCTTAAATTGGTTTTTGTTTTGTACCAAGGTGTTATATTCTTGTGCTACTTGCTTTGCAGACTCTTCAAACTCTGCTTCATTCTTTGAATCCGATTTTAACTGGTTAATCTTTTCTTTGTATGATTTTGCTAGTTCTGCGTTCTCTTTCTTCTCTGAGTTAAACACATCACTTAATAGTTTACTTGCACCAGTTTCCGTAGTCTCAATAACAGAGAACACCACTTTGGCGGCATATTCAGAAGTATCCATAGGATAATATAAATTTTGCTTGTCCTGTAATTCCGGATCCACTGCTTGAGGTTTGGGTTTTCCACCCGCTGCCCTATACATTTGCTCTGGAGTTAGAACGTCACCGACCTGTGCGTCCATTAAGTCTTGATTGTTATCTACTGGCATCTTATGTTTTCCATAAATAGGTTTAAACTGTTATGAATCTATTTATATGAAAACTTACAAAGGAAAGTATAAAATTAAGAATCCAGACAAATATCTGGGGGATTCCTCGAATGTGATATATCGTTCGGGATGGGAACTCGCAGTTATGAACTGGGCAGACACGTCTCCACAGATAAGAAAGTGGGGCAGTGAAGAAACAGTTATACCTTATATATGCGAAACTGATAAAAAACCACATAGATACTTCATGGACTTTTCTCTACAGTACGACAATGGTAGAGTTGTATTGGTTGAAGTAAAACCCCACCAACAGACATTACCACCAAAGACTGGTAAGGGGGTGTCTCGTAGGAGGGTATTGAATGAGGGTATGACCTATATCAAAAATCAAAGTAAATGGAAGGCGGCACAGGCATATGCTTTAGATAATGGGTGGCACTTCGAGATATGGACGGAAAATGAGTTACGTGCCATGGGATTACTGCCCAAACCTATGGGAAAGAAACCTTTTAAACCTCTGAAGAAATTGAAACCATATAAGAGAAAGAAATGATAATAAAACGTATAAATAACAATATGGATTTTAGAGAGACACTATATGTCTGATATTTTTAATAGGTTAGAACGTAATGCGTTCCGTGCGGGAATAACTCCTCGTACCAAAGAATCACGTGCGTGGTTTATGAAGAAGGCAATGAATATGCGTTCTATCAATCGTGAAGCATTGATGAAAGAGGATCCGATTAAGGCAAGGTCTAAACAGATCATTGGTGGCATGTATATGTTCACATATGATCCGAAGCATAAAGATACATTGCCCTACTACGACATCTTTCCTCTTGTTGTTGTCATCGGGCCCGCAAAAGGTGGGTTTCTTGGATTGAACCTACACTACTTACCACCTAAGTTACGTATGCAGTTTTTTGCAAACCTAATGGATATACAGGGTAGTAACTTGGACGATGATAGTAAGTTTGCTCTGACATACAGGATGTTAAAAAAGTCCTCTAACTTGAGATACTTCAAACCATGTGTTAAGCATTATTTGAACTCTCAAGTCACAAGCAAATTTGCTGAAGTACCTGCACCAGAATGGGAGATTGCTATCTTCCTGCCGACTGCACAATTCCGTAAAGCAAATAGTTACAAAGTACATTACGACAGTAGGCAAATGATATGAGTTTTTCAGTAGAAGATCTTCAAGCACAGATATCACAATCTGGTGGATTAGCACAGAAGCACCAGTTTATGGTACAGTTGCCTCAATTGGAAGGATACACCGCAGACTTAGTAGAGTTAAGTTTATTCTGCACAGTTGCGGCGATTCCTGGCCGTCAAATAATGAGTCAAGATCATGCAATAGGTACAGTTAACCGTAAAATTGCGAATGGGTTCGCAACAACAGACATGACGTTAACATTTTTAGTTGCTAACAATCATGCAATAAGAGATTACTTTGAACATTGGCAGTCACTAGCACATAATCCAGTAACCAAGACAGTTGGATACTTCGAAGATTATACTGCACCTGTCACTATCAAACTAATAGAAAGAGGTTTGAGATTATCTTTAATCAAGAAACAATTAGGGTTCACCGACAAGATCCCTAGTTTCATTAGGAATCGACTCCCAAAGGTCGGCCCTATTGACCTATCACAAGGTGAAGTTGATCTAGGTGCGTCTTTCAAACAAAAAGAAACATATTCTGTAAAACTTTTAGAATGTTTTCCTACGACAATGGTTGACCAAGCAGTAGGCAATGCGGAAGAAGGTGTAATGGAGTTGAGTGTACAGTTATCATTTACTGACTATGAGTCGGGACTTGGTGACTATACCAAACAAGGTGAGAGTATTGGACGGGGTGGATTATCTGCTCTTGCCGGTCTCATTGGATCGAAAATATAATTTTATATAATAGGAGAAAAAATTATGGCATTGCCTAAATTAAATAACAACCCAAAGTATAAGTGTACGGTACCCTCTAGTAAAGAGGTAGTAACATACAGACCATACTTGGTGAAAGAAGAAAAGGTTTTGATGATAGCATTTGAAACTGGTGATCAGAAACAAGCATTGGGAGCAATCGTAGATACTCTAGATGCATGTATTGACGGTGATCAAAACGTAGGTGACTTGACTACATTTGATGTGGAGTATTTGTTTACTCAGATCAGATCTAAGTCAGTCGGTGAAAGTTCTAAGATACTAGTACCATGTGGTGCATGTGATCATAAGAATGAAGTATCAGTAAATCTGTCAGATATCCAAGTCAAGTTTCAAGAAGACTTCACTGATAAAGTTCAGATTACGGATGAAATTTCTATTGAGATGAAGTACCCGACATACAGTCAAGTAATCAATATGGATTTCGAAGGTGACCAGACTGCTATGGGTATGGACATTCTTTGTAATTCTATCAGTGCGATTATGACTGAAGAAGAACGAACAGATTGTAAAGATATTAAACAGGAAGAGATTCAAGAGTTCTTAGACTCTATGACATCTGAACAGTTTGGTAAACTATCTGCTTTTGTAGAGACACTTCCTTCTCTAGAAAAGGATCTCAAGGTTCCGTGTGAATCTTGTGGAGAAACTATTGAAAGAACATTAAAAGGTATATCGGATTTTTTATCATAAACCTTTCTCACGATAATTTGGTCAATCATTATAAGACCAATTTTTCGTTGATGCAACATCATCATTATAGTCTAAGTGAAATGGATATGATGATGCCGTGGGAAAGGGAGATATACGTAAGCATGTTATTAGATTATATTAAGGAAGAAAACGACAGAATTAAACAGGAAAACATGAGAAGGCAGTAAAATGGCAGACAACATATCACTACAAAAGTCAATCGATATGCTCCGTGTCGAGAATGCGAAGGATGCTGAAGATAAGCAGTCCAGAGATTTAAGGCAAGAAAAGGAACTAGTCAACTTGAATAAAAACTTCAAGAAGTTTCTTGACGGTGTTGCGGGCGAAAAGAAAGACAAAGAGGAAGAAAGACGGGATGGTCAGAAGAAGAAGAAACCATCTTCGGCAGGATCCCCTATCGGTGATATGGCATCAGAACTAAAAGGTGCCAACCTTGGTATCGGTGGAATGATCGGTGTGTTGACTGCGGCGGTTGCCGGACTTGCTTATGGTATTGCTGAGACACTAGGTCGTTTTGTAAAGAACATTTTACCCAAGTCGTTCCTAAATGCTTTTAGTAAGATGAAGGTTGCGTTCGTAGAAGGAACTAAAGGTTTCAAACTAGTCGAAAGGGGTGCCAATGGTGCATTCAAAAAGTTGACAGGTATTAGGGGTGCTCTCAATAGATTAGGTAGGGTATTCTTCAAAATAGGTCAAGGTTTTACGAAAATAGGTAGTATGGCACGTAACCTACGAGCATCTGTAGCAGGTGGTGTAATGAAAGGTGTCACCACAATGCAATCTGCATTCAAAACTCTGACTAAACCATTCGCCGCAGTTAGTAAAGCATTAGGTGCTACTTCTAAGTCTACTGGAGCAGTTACCACAGTAGTTAGTAAAATAGGTGAATTCTTCGGTAAATTAGGTAGTAAAATTAAGTTACCCAATATGAATCTATTCTCTAAGGTCTTTACTGCATTCCGTACTATTGGTGGAAAGATTCCAGTCATAGGACAGATCATTGCAGTATTTGTTGGTATCTTCAATGGTATCAAAGATTCTTTCGCACAGGTAGGTGATGTTGGTGATAAACTTATTCGTTTTTTAACCTCTGGGTTTGGTAATGCTCTAGGGTTTTTCTTTGGTGGTCTAGTAGATCTTTTTAAGAATGGCATAAGTTGGATACTATCTAAGTTCGACTTCACCAAGGGAGTGAGTGCATGGTTAGATAGTTTTAGTTTTGAAAAGATGATCATTGGTGTATTCGATAAATTCGGTGATATTGTAATTGATTTCAAGAAAAATGTTGAAGACTTCTTTGCCAACTTCAGTCTGAAGGACTTCATCGGCGATGTCTTCAATGTAGTTACTGATTTCTACCTTTTTATACCGAGACAAATCATGAAAGGTATTACATTTCTAAAGGATAGGATTGCTAACTTCGATATTGGTGGTGCACTTGGCGGTGCTCTGGATTGGGCACATGAGATGAAAGAATCACTTAAAGCATTTATCCGTGGTACACTTCCAGATCCGGATTCATGGAAAGGTATGCTAATCCCAGATAAGATATATGATTGGGTTGGTGAGGCAAAACCAGAACCAAAAGTAGAGAAAGAAGAATCTAGTGGTGAACTGGATCCTGTAGAAGTTGAAGAAGTCTTACCTAAACCAGAAGTTAAAGAGACACAAGATATACCAGAAGAACTTCGATCAGACGCACCTATGAGTGCAGAAGATGATTTCCATATGCAGGATATGACAGACGAAGAAATGAATGCTCCAATCTCTGCCGAAGAAACAGAATCAAATGTAGTCGCAATAGATCCAGAGACAGCATCATTCTTGAAAGAAATGGAAAGTCCAGAGTTTATTGCCGAAGCAAAAGCAAGACGTGAAAAACGTGAAGCAGATATGATTAAGATGGAAGAGCAGGCGGCAATACGTAGAGAAGAATTCCGAAAAGCAGATGAAGAGAATTATAGGTTGGGTCTTCTAAGAAGAGAAGAAGCATACCGTACGATGCTTGAAACTGGTGTAGATTCACGTAGTGGTAAAGAGTTAACAGATGCCCAGAGAAATATGGCAGAGAAGGGTCTAGTAAGGATTGATAAGATCCAAGCACGTAAAGGTTTCGATGTTGACCAGATGTCTAAAGAGAATGCAATGGCACAACAACAAGCACCTTCTGTAAACGTTGTGGCACCACAGTCATCTAATGTCACAAACAATACTGCTCAGACAAGTGCTGTAATGGACAACAACCA
>ENA-UZWT01000271-UZWT01000271.1-metagenome-genome-assembly--contig:-Day-1-50m-contig-271_pt1 | contig 39503 bp, 51 predicted proteins | sample MGYA00260338_ERZ794898 | MGnify/ENA metagenome assembly ERZ794898 | reverse complement strand
AGTTCAATCATCTTGTTAAGATACCACTTAGCTTTCTCTGCATCCTGAATAGGATTACCCTTCTTGAATAAGCGTGAGCCTGTGTACTTAATCACATTACCATGACAGTAGCTGATAGCTTCCCACTCACCTAACACATCTACAATGTAGTCAATGGTTTCAATACCACCATCAGCGTAGTGAGCAGGACTGTTCACCATGTCTTGCTGCTTCATGTACTCTTCATGTCTTAGGGTGTCCATAAGTATACCTCACCTGTCTCTGTGTTGTACTCACCATCACGTAGGATACGTGCTAGCCTTGCGTTCTCTAGTGCTACTTCTTCAGATAAACCTTTACTCTTAAACGCAGTAACCACTGTGTCCCACGTACAACCAGACCCCAACAGTTTGTTAGCTGTAACAGCACCCACTGAAGGACATCCCTTGTAGTTGTCAGTGCTATCTCCGATAAGAGTTTGATAGTAAAACTGGTAGTCAGCTTCTGCTTCAGTGATTGTAACCACTTCACCATTGATCCAATGCTTCGCTGGTATAGTAAGCAGGTCTTTATCTTCAGACCATATAATAGTATCTGGATTCTTAGAACCCAATATTCCCAAGACATCATCAGCCTCCAAGTTTCTGTACATAATTGCGTTGTATTGTTTAGTCATGTATTCTTTAGCATAGCCAAGCAGCATAGGCTTACGTGTGTCCTTACGATTAGCCTTGTAGTATGCTGCTACATCCTTACGGAAGTTGTGCTTATCAGTGAAAGCAATCACACAATCCTGTACTGGTGCTTCACTAACTAGCTTATGTATCTGATCCTCAACACGTACCTCAACATCAGGCTCAAAGGAGTGAAGCGTCCACTGTCCATCACCCCAATTGGTAGCTACCTCAGCAGATGCAGCAGCCTTGTAAGCAATGATGTCACCATCAATAAGCAGTAGGGTCATCGTCTATCTCCTCTTGTTTCTCATGTTTCCTTAGGATACGTAGCCCTGTCTGTACCTGAATGTAGTCTAGGTATGCCTCAACAATCCACTTAACACTGAGACAAATACTTACACTCATAAACGAGCAGGTTAGTATTAGCTTCCATACAAAATCAAAGTCCATGTGTCATCCTATGCTTAACTAAATATTCAAATGCTCTGTGTGCATTGTCAGGATTATCCTGTAGTTGGCCTATACCTGTGTTACAGGGTTTACATATCCAACCTCTGAATGTCTCACTCTCATGGCAGTGGTCAAGTACCCAAGTCTGCATAGATTTCTGACCATGCCTACCAATGTCCTGTATTGTACGAGTACATATAGGACAGGAGTAATCAGGATCAGGATAGGTATGCTCACTACGTAGCTGACGGATGATTTGTTGATGTCCTGACTTACAGGAACGACATGTTCTCTTGATCTCTCCTGACTGCATTACATTATAGTTGGAGATGTCTTGCCAGATACCACACTTGATACACTCTACCTCATCAATGTGTGTCTGCCCAATTGCTTCCGTACTTGTACTCGCTGTCAAGTCTGCATCGGAATTTGAAGTGTTCTTCAACGTCCCGCATACACTTAAGAATAAGTCTCCCTGCTTCATCTTCCTGCCCCTTCTTTACTACTAACTGAACTTCATCATGTACAAACGCTACGATCTTAGCATCTAGTCCTGCCTTCTTGATAGCATCAGCTATGAATACATACCAAGTCTTACACACCAATGCTCCACTGGATTGTAGTAGAGTGTTAAGACTAGCATGACTGTGACGTACTGGTATCACTCGTCCATCTAGTCCCTTGATGTAGCCTCTGTCATCTGCTGCTTTGGACACAGCTTCCTTGAGTAACTTAAGGGCTGGTAGTTTCTTCAAGAACTTCTTCTTGATACGTCCACCATCCTTAGCTCCCTTGCCTATGATCTTACCGATCTTCTCATCACCTGCACCATACAAGAATCCATAGATGAATGTCTTAGCATTGTTACGAGTAGGTAGGCCAGCAGCTTCTTGGTTTACAGTATGGATGTCACCATTCAAGACCACATCAGCATATGCTCCATCGTCATAAGCAGCCATATAATGAGCAAGACAGCGTAGCTCAAGACCAGAAGCATCAGCACCAAGTAGACTATACCCGCTAGGAGAGATGAATAGTTCTCTACACTCCTTGCCATACGGCGCACCAACGCTAGGTATCTGGGCTGTGTTAGGATTAGAATGAGTACACCTAGAGGTAACAGCCCCCATGTGATTAACTCGTCCATGTATCTTCCCCTTCTTCTCAAGCTTTAGCCATGCTTGCTTACCTGTTGCAAGCTGACCTATACGTTTGTTAAGCATAAGGTATTCACTTAGTAGTTCAGCCTCAGGCATATCAATACCAGCTAGTACTGCTTCATCTACCTTAGGCTCACCACTCTCAGTAAAGGATAATGGTTTCCAACCACGCTTCATTAGTCTGTCTGCAATCTGCATACGTGAGGCAGGGTTGAATGGGATAGTCTTAGTCTTTGTCTTCAGTTCAATGATAGTAGGTTCAAAGGTATCCACTAGCTGCTGCTCAATGGTAGCCTTACGTCCTGCTATCTCAGTATAAAGGGACTGTGCTTTCTTCAAGTCAAAGTCAAAGCCTGTTTCCTCCTGCTCTAGTAGCAGGGTGTGTACCCTAGTCTCTAAGTCCAGTGCTTCCTTGCTAAAATTTTTTGCAATGATTTTGGCGTACAACTTAGCAGTGACTTGGGTATCTTGGATGCAATAGTCCAGCATCTCAGGGGTGTATGTTGCAAAGCTCTCGCTGCCACTATTGAAATCACCTTTTAATTCTCCTAGTCTAATGCCCCATGCCTTGAGCGAGTGACTACCTATCATCTTAGAAGGGAAGTTATTCTTCTTGTATGATGTGAAGTCTAGCTCCTTAAGGTGAGGCCAGATTGTTCTAGAGTATACCAACGTGTCAATGACCTCACCCTTGTAGGTGTAGTCATATAACTTCTTCATCACACGCAGGTCATAGTCAATAACATTATGACCAATGAGTGTTGCTGCTTTATCCATAAAGGCTAAGGCTTCCTGCGTCTGTGTTGGGTCAAAGGTGTGTACCTCATCAGTGTCTACATCTCTGAAGACATGACACCATACCTGCGTTACTTCGTCAAGTAAGTTGTCTGCTTCTAAGTCCCATATGTATTTCATTTGTGTCTCCGCACTATTAAAATTCTATCTCTACTTCTTCTTCCTGCCATGCTATCTCATACATGCGTCCAGTTTCTGACACATACTCAAGACTACAAGCTATGCCTGTATCGCCTGACCATCTATTCTTCAAGACCCTGATGTTACTTACGTTAGGTCTGTCAGTGTCCTGTTGGTTTCTTTCCATGCCTATCACCATATCACTTAGCTGACCGATAGCAGCACTACCACGTAGCTGTGACATAGATGTTTGTGCGCCATCCTCATGTCCTCTGTCACCAGCCGGACGCTTGAGATGTGACACTAGTACCATACCACAGTTAAGTTCCTCTACCAATGAGCGTAGTGCTGTCATGGTATTATCAATGATACGGCGTTCATCTCCACCCTCTAGTCCTGATACAATAATACTCAGGTGGTCAAGGATAATGTACTCACACTCACAACTGCGAACCAAGTATCTAATCTTAGACAGTAGGTTCTCACTGTCAGTGCTACCCCAATGGTCATACAGGTATACTCTACCTGACCCCACTGTTGCATCAAAGGCACGGCGTAGTTCTTCTTCTGGTAAGTCATGGTTGCGTAGGTGTAGTGGCTTGTTAAGTTCAATGGACATCAGACCTAGTGAGGTACGCTTGACGTTCTCTTCTAGTGCTATGTATCCAATGGTGTGACCATGACTAAGGAAGCTATGTGCAAACTCTCTAGCCAACTGGCTCTTACCGATACCACTACCTGCTGTTACCGTAACGATCTCACCCTTACGACAACCACCTGTCTTCTCTTGTAGTCCTGCGTATGGATAGGCTACCGAATCCTTATCATCGTTAGCAATAATTATATCCCATACATCAGTACCAGCTAGGATACCATCAGGTCTGTATGTCTTGGCTTGCCACACTGCGTCAATAAGTTGACTAGTCTGACCAGCCTGTAGCATCTCGCTTGCATCCTTGAGGGGTAGCTTGGCGATCTTACATTTGTCAGGTGGTAGTATCTTAGCACACTCTAGTGCAGCAGCCTGACCAACATCATCATTGTCAAACATAAGGATGATACTCTCGTAGCCACACAGCCATTCAATCTGTTTGGCTATGGCTTTCTTTGCACCGGCTGCACCATTAGGTACACTGACTACACTATACTTGTTGTCAAAAACTTGACTAACACTTAACGCATCTAACTCACCCTCAACAACGACAATCATCTTACCCTTGTCACGGCATAGGTTCTGACCATACAGGACAGCATCCTTTAGGCTACCAATAACACTGAAGTCTTTGTTAGCAAAGCGTAGCTTCTGTGCTACTACCTCGCCTTCCTTGTTGTAGTAGCTGGCTACCTGTACCTTCTTGCCATGGTACTCAGCCATTCCATAACCCCAATACCTTGTGGTCTTCTCATTGAGCCTACGCTTAGGTAGGTCAGTGATCTCTGGTGTTAAGAAGTTATTGTCGTAGTCAAACATCTTAACGACTGTCTGCATCTCTTCTCCTTCCGGTGGTGTGTACTTGTTACAAGAGAAACAGTAGTGATGACCATCAGTATAAAAAGCATTGGCATCACTACTGCCACAACTAGGACAACCCTCATGTCCAATGAGTTCGCTATCCTCTTCCACCTAATCCATTCCTTAGGGTATGTGCTGTGTTCTCTAGTCCCTTAGCTATCTCTAGGATTAAGTCATCGTCATACTTGATGTCATCAGACAGCATAGCATGAGCCATGTCTTGATAACTAACAGACTCTGCTAGTTCATGTTGATCTACATAGACTGATACACTCAAACCATATGCACCAAACTCAGCGTTCATATCTACTTCGGATACCCATTCTTCTTTGATGTCAATGACACTCATGCTGCTGCCTCACTGGTTGCTTCTTCTACTAAAGAAGAACACATAAGATCAAAACATGCTTCTTTACCTTCTTCGCTTAGATGAGATATGAGAAATATAGCAAGCTCTTTAGTGTCTAACCTTCCTGAACCATAGTAGTCCATCATTGCTTTTATGTCTTTATGTTCCATTACAACCACTCCTTAGGTATAGTTCCTTCTGCCCAGACAAAACCTTGACGGTCTGCCCACTCTCCGCATGTCATCTTAGACCCATCCTTTCTTTTCTTAGCACCCTGTATGGTAGCACTGGCGTTCTGAAAGACAAAGCGTACATCCAAGTCTGGATACTGTGCCTTCACTGCCTTCATCTTGCGCTGGCTATCCTGTCTAAGATAACCCTTCAGTTCTACAATCATATTACCAACTGCTAAGTCAGGGATGTAGTGACGCTCCACATGGTAGGCCAGTTTCTCTGGCTCGTATACATATGGAACGCCACGTTCATTTAAGTCTGAGATGACACGTGCCTCAAAAGTCCCCTTGGTCATCGGCATCTACACTAACACCATCATCAAAGCTATCAGCCATGTCATCCTTGGCTACTGCCTCAGCTACAAAGCCATCCTCTTCATCGAACATAGAAGATGGTGCGCCATACTCTACCAGTTCAATAACCTGCACACCCTTGAGCCGTAGCGATACACCAACCTGCTTGGTTGACTGCATCACATAAGGGAATGGTTCTACTGCCACCTTGATGACTGACCCATTACCCACTGCAATGTTGGATGGTAGTAGGTTCTTCTTAGAATCGTAGACAAATACCTTCTGTTCCTTGACAACACCTGCCTTGGTTTTGATACGAGCCTTGAGCTTAGTCTTGAAGATCAGGTTGCCAGTTGGATTACCCTCATCATCAATCTGTGGCTCCGCTGCTGGACGCTTGGACAGGGTAGCCTTAAGTTGTGGCTTCTCCTTGACAGCCTTATCAAACTCCATGTTGATGAGTTTCTCTAGCTGTTCACAAACAATCGCTGCTTCTGCCTCTGGTACAATTACCTGTGCAGAGTATTCACCTTCGGGTACAAATCGTGTGTCTGGTTCAAACACTTTTGCCCACATTGCATTGCCTTTGATAATCATATTCAATCTCCTGTGATTGGTTAGTTAGGCTAGAGGTACACTTTAGAACTAAGCAAAAAAGTATTGTGATTTCAATATCTTACTTAGCTCTAAGTTACCCTTCGCTGGTGGTTGTGGTACATCTTGTGTACCTAGTAGTACAGTAGCATGATCTCTTAACTCTGTCAACACATCATGTTCTGTATACATCCTTACAAATTCTTCTCGTAGTATTTCAGACAGCCTTGGCATGTCGCTACTGTGTGTGCCGTAGCTGTCATGTACCATGGCAAAGTTGTTGATGCCTTCTCTCTTACTACTGTTAATAGTCTTAGTCATAGCTGCTGCATCCATAGAGTGAATGAAGTTAGGGCTAGACCCTGATGCAGTACGCCGCTTGCTTACTGTGTTCTCAATATCACTGTTAAAGATAAGCTGTATTGTGTTGCCATTGATGTGTGTCTTGATACGCTTCTTGTCCACATCATTGTAGTTCTGCATGACCAGCCAGTTGGTAGGTGTTATCCATTCCATGTGCTTGTTGTGTTCAGAGTAGACAGCACCAACATCCTTAACGTAATCCATCACCTGTCTTGCTGACTGGATGACACCATTGATAGCATCCCATACATGGGTAGACAGCATGACACTGGTTGCAAACTTATCATCACCAAAGATATCAGGCTCACCCTTCTCTATCCTGTCTTCTATAGCCTCAAGTATGTAGCTACGACATGAGTGTAGTGTGCCTGAGTATGGTACAATCATTACTGGTCTCTTAGTGAGTGAGCGACTGATACCAAACTCCATAATTTTTTTGGCAATTTTGTCACCATCATTAGCTAACTGTCCAATGGTAATGGCTGCTGCTTGTGCTACCTCTGAGTAGATATCCTGTGGTAGATCAGATGGTATCAGGTTAGTAGCCTTACCACCCTGCTCATCCTGCAAGATAGCAGACAGATGTTGCAGTCCATTGCAGCTACCATCAGCAGACGTAGGTAGGTGTGACATGTAACCCCACCCTTCCTTGACCAGACCAGCAAACTCAATACACCAGCCTAAGAATTGCCAAGGCTTGTCAGCATCAAGCCACCATGTGTTATCGTATGGGTTGTCTGCTACACGTTTGACTTCATCAGCATTGTCCCATGCCCAGCTTTCTCTCTGGTCTAGTGTTACCTTGTCGTTACCATACAGGTTAGCACCATGAATACACAACCACCTAGCATCATGCCAGTTGTTGATAGGCTTGGCATCCCTGAATGTCAGTAACCCCTTGCTCCAGTCTGCTGACTGAGGTGACATGAAGGTACTGCTTGCATACTTGCGAGAACGAAAGTCATTCTGCCATACATAATAGAACTCATCATACTTAGCGTACTGTTCTGCTGTCTGTAGTGTACGTTCAATCTGGATACGCTTGCTTACTGTCCTGTTGTTGTGCGTGTAGGTTTCGTTGCGCTTCTTTGACCAGTTCTTAAACTCCTGTCGCTCAGTGTCGTTCAACTCTGACGGTTCCTTACTGAATGGGTAGGCAACTAGTGGCCTATCTTCTCTGGCTGGTAGTCCACCCCACTCCTGTCCTGCATCCCATACCTTGCGTACTATCTCTAGCACAGGCTGGTTAATCTTCCATGGTGTACGTTGTAGTGTGTTTAAGCAGTCAAACTCTTGACGCAAATCCTGTTGCTTTAGTTTGGTCATGTGTTGTCTCATGCTAACCCCTTCTTATAATCGGTAAGGCATCTAAAAATTCTCCATAATATCCACCACCCTCTACATCTGTCCAGTCCTTAGGTGGTATGATACATGGAGACCATCGTGGTCTTGTTGTTGCCATGTGTTCATTGAACGCAGCTACCCACTCCTCTGTTATAGCTGTTGCTCTGATGAATGTGGTTGTCTTGTTCCTACTAGTGCGTAGTTTCTCTAGCCTAACGATGCCTGTATTCTGGATGATACAATCAACGAGCCTCAAGCCTACATGGATACGCTCCTCCTTACTCCAAGCTAGGTCTCCATACCCATCCTTGTTCATCTTGTGTGTGAGGCCGTAGCGTCTAGCAACAGCACCCTTCTCGTTAGCCTTCTTGATTGTGTTCCTTGCTACACTACCTGCCTCCTTGATCCATCTGTCTAGTCTGTCCTGCATTTCTACGTTGCCACCTATCTGCTTGGCTATGTTCATCAGTGTGTTAGCCTTACTGATACCATCAACCATAGACACCAGTGCTAGGTAGGCTACTCTGCTAGCGTCCATGCCTACTAGTTTCTTAAAGGCTATGTCTCTGTTGTTAGTGGGGTTAGCCTGTAGTTTAGCTACACCATCTGTTGTATTAGACACCACTGTGGCAATGATAGTCCTGCCATGCAGTGAGTTAGACTCCTTACTCCTGTTGATTGCTAAGTCTTTTTCCTTGTTGAACCTGTCGATGCCAGCGTTGAGCATCTCCATTTCTAGTTGTATCTGTTTGTCTAAAGTGTACCCCAAAGGAAGACCCCCCTTTCACATCTATTAACTTAACTAACTATGTGTAGTCCTGATATGCCTACTACTGTGATTAACATGAAGATAAACTGTAATGCTGGATAGATACCATTGTTACTAATGCTTTGTAGTGTACCTGCACCTAGCATCAAGGCAATCATTACATACATGAATACATCCATGCTCATTCCTCTCCATAGTTACGCATCATCCACTGCTGCTGCGCTGTTACTGTTTCACCTGTTGGTTGTTCAGTCCACTCAGATAGACAACCAATACAGAACCACTCAACTAATCCATCCACTGCATACAAGGCTTCTGCTTCACAAGCGTTACAGTATGGACAGGTCTTAAACCCCATGCTCATTGGCTTCCTCCTTTACCCTTAGTAGTTTACCTGCTACATACCCATGCTTGAACTTGATGTGGTACTCAGCTAAAGTATCCTCATCATACTGGTTGTCGTACTTCACAGCATGATAGCCGTTGTGATAACCCATGACATAGGCATCATCGTACTTGTTACGTGTTAGCTGGTGCTTGTAGTTAGGCATCGTCATCACTCCACACTAGATTGTTTACCCGATAGTAGGCAGTCTCTAGCTTACCCACCTGAGACATCCATACATCCTGACACTCAGTTAGGGTTTGTAATATATCCCCAACAATCTCATTCATGTCCTTCAGTGCTTGCTGTTGGTCTGCATTGAGTGCCTTTAGCAAGTCCTTCTTTGCTTTCTTTCGTGCTGCTTCTCTCTTGTGATACTCTTTCATATGATCGGTCATTGCTTTGCTTCCTTCTTGATTGTATGATTGCTTTGTGTACTGGTGTTATTCTCATTGGTCATTGTCTACCACTAGTGATAGCACGTTATCGTTGCTGCTGTCAAGTTCTATCTCATAGTAGTTCATAAAGATAGACAACTCGCCATGTTCAATGGCCTCATAGATTATCTCAAACAGTTCGTGAATGTCATAGACCTGTAGCCTGTTACCCTCTAGTCCATAGCCCCTCTTGTTAGGTATGTAAACCATTAAGCATACTTCAAGATAATCTTCATCTGACTGCGACACGGACAGCATGTAGTCGTTGCCCTTGTCAGGTGGTAGGTGTATGTGTGTGCATCTAGTCATTGTCTTACTCCTCAAAACAGTGGTTCATATGTAGCACCATCATCATGCCTAGTTCGTAGGCTGGATAGCTGTTGCCTCATGCTTACTACATCCTGTGATGCCATGCCTTCCCACTCAGCATCCTCTATCTGGACTGCTAGTGCCTTCATCTTGGTTAGGATACTTGAAAGCCTAGCGTCCTGCGTTATGTCTGGGTAGGCTGTGTCTATATACATGCTCATTGTCTTACCCCTTGGTTGGTTGCTAGTGGTAGTCTCTAAGGGTTTACCACCACTAGCTAACTTTGTCAAACATTCATTTCGCTTTTACAAAACGTCCTGACACTGTGTCACGTTGTGCTACCAGATAGCCCTTGTTCATGCTGAATGTACCTAGCTTGCCGTATCGCTTGGTGGTACGTCTAAACTGTACTAGGTCAATAGTCAAGACCGGACGTGCTGTTGTTGTTGGCTTGGTGAATAGGTTTTTAATAATGTTTAGCATTGGTTTATCTTTCTTTTGTTGGTTGTGTTGTTGTGTTGTTTAGTCTCTTACTTAATTCCATGAATCCTACGCCATGCCACCCATGTGATAGCTTGCATTTCATAAGCCTTTATATCACATTGATGTGCTGCTTGTCTATAGGCATCTTGCAATAAAGCATATTCTTTTTTGCCTATGTTAGTCTTGTCGTCTGTTAGTCCAATGCGTTCAGCATATGCAATGTTTCGCGCATGTCCATCAATGGTGCATGTATTCTCGCCCATTATGTTTTCAAAAAAACAGGTAATCTTTTGCCCATTCAATATGACCTTGGCTTGTCCATAGTCTGGCATGTCTTCTAGTATACGCCAAGCCTTGGCTTTCATGGTATGGTATGTGCTAACCTTTACCGACTCAATATGATCGCCATTGATAAAGGCTGCAATCAAATCATCTGCATTGGTGACGTTTCTTTCCCATTTGTTGTTTGGCGACAAGGCTGCAACGACACCGACTACAATATGTTCAGGCATGTCATGCTTGTTGGCAATCGTGCGACACTCGCCTAAGGCTTGGTGATACCATGTCATGCCATGCTTAACTTCATCTGGTGCAGCTAGGTTGTGAATAGCTATAATATTTGCGACTAGGTTTTTCATTTGTAAGCCCCTTCTTTCATGTCAATGCCTGTAATTAATCCATCAAGATAGGTTAGCATTTCTCGTGGTGCTAGTCTATGCTGAATGATAGTGCTGCCTTCATTACAAGTTAGCTGCCAGCCACCATAGTGCGGCGCATTGTTAAGTGCATAGCTTACACCTAGTCTGCGATTAATGCGTGATAGTCTATTCTCTAGCATGTGCTTAGTGGTTCTCATTGTCTTACCCCTCAAAATAGTCGTTGCAAATCGTTGCGATCATTTCAGCTATGAACAAGGCAAAGCCAGTCACGCCTAATACAAAGATGAATACTATAAGAATGTCTAACATGTCAAGCCCCTTTGTTGTTGCTAGGGCTACAATGAACCCTAGCTTTTAAGATGTCAAGCCCTATTCGGCATGAATTATTTTGTTTAATTCGTTACCAGCTTCGTCAATCAAGTTAAACAATTGTTTTGTGCGAGTGAAAACTCTTTTGTATTCGTCCAAATCGTCTTGTTTCTTTAACTCTAAAGCTAACCATAAAGTAGTCAAATCAGCTTCATCTAGTGTTATCGTGATGGTGTCTTTTTTGTTTACTTGATATGACATTGTTTTGCATCCTTGTGCTGGTGTTAAAACTGTTTAGGCGTTGCGCTTGTCACTAGATTGCCGTGGCGTTTAAGTGGTTAAAGCTTCAAGCGTTGTCTGGCTAGGCCATTGCGTCAACTTGATGATGTATCATGCGCAGATTGTGCAAAGAATGTCCATAGCTGATTGCAAAAAAAAATAGATAAATTTGTGAATCATAGGCTAAGTGATTGAAAAGATTATGAAAGAAAGTTTGAGATTGTTGGACATGCGAAAGAAATAGATAGAGAGAGACAGACAGTGTTGCAAAAATGTCACACATGTTGCACATCTGCAACAATCTGCCAGCCCTTGTGTCAAATGTTTGACATGTACAACATGTCTGAGATGTGGTATAATTATAAGGATGCGCGTGTATGCGTGCGGGGGTGCGCGCGATTCCACAATGTTATATACCCTCTCAGATTTTTTTACCAAAATGAGACACCTGTCAAACATCTGACACATGTTAAACACTCTCACAATACTGCCTTATTCTTCTAGCCGATACATAAGCATACCCCTAAGGACTAACAACTACAGGTTACACATGTTACCGATGTTAAACATGTTAAACATATAGTATAGTATATGTAACAGGGGTTCTTCCTTAGGGGTACACTTTAGAAAAAAGCTATAGTACAAGCCAACCCTGTTCGTTGGTATCTTTAGTACCTAGATTAAGGTGTGACATGAACTTATCAAGCTCGTTGTCTAGTAGTTCTTCTTTCCTACTTGCTATCTGTACGTCAGCATCACTAGCCATCTGATCTACCCAATACTGTACAGCCATAGCCAGTACATCAAGTCTATCATCGTGAGCCAATGCTCCACGTGTCTTAGTGATCCTAGTCATCTGATAGGTGAGCATATACTTAATACCCTTCTCAGGTGGCATATCCTGCACACTGTCGTAGTCCTTCTGGATAACCTTAGGGTCTATAACAAGCTTATGCTGGTTCATAACAGGCTCAAGGGTGTCAATGATCCTGTGTTCCTTCTGTTTACTATGTCTAACCTCTTCAACAGCTACAGGATGTGTCTTAAGCAGGTAGGGCTTTAGTAGTTCAGTAAACATACCGTCACCAAAGTTACTCTCTACCAGTACCATATTAACCTTGTGTATCTTAGCCAAGTCACACAAGTGTTGCAGTGTACTCTCTGAGTAACCACCAGCCACTCCTCCTGCATCTACAACATGTAGAAAACCGTTAAGCATCTTAACAACAGCGTATGCTGTCTCGTCTGAGCCTCTACCAGAGGGGTCAATGGCTAAGACACTACCCTGATACTCAGTACGTCCTACAGTGTCCTCAGGGGCGTAGAACTTGTCTCCTGCTAGTCCCACGTTTGGAAGCTCCTGAAGGGGCTTAAAGATACCATACACCAGTTTCTCAGGTGCAGTATCCTTATCACAGGAGTAGATCATTAGGTCACTTAGTTTAAGCGGATACTTGTTTGCGTCACTGAGGCTAGTATCCAACATAAATTGCAAAGCAAAGCCGCTTCTACCATAACTTAGTTCTCTTTCTAGTAAGTCTGTATCATCAAATCGTTTAGGGTCTGTAGGAAGCCCATACACGGCCTCTAGGTTAGTTTGTAGGGATTCATACAGCGTAGGAGCTAACCTGCCCCCATAGGCCTTCTCTGCGCGATCTAGGGTAGGGTATCTAGCGGGCCATACTCTCATCTCATAACCACGGTTAAGTAAAGCATTGTACAAAGACATCTCATTCTGTGGTGTCCCAAGGTAAATAATCTTACCCTCAGGCTTAAGAACAGCGTCAAACTCCTTAACAGTCTCAGCCAACTTCTCACGCATCATATGTGTCATAGAGTTGTTAGGTACTTCAACGTCATCAGCAATAATAATGTCAGCACGGCTACCTGTAAGCTGTCCTGTGACCCCTACAGACTTCACTGAGGGGCTACCAGAGGCTTTAGCAGGTGCTACGTCAAAGGCAATCTTAGACCATCTCTGGCTGTCTTTAGGGATGAGGTGTCTACATAATGGTAGTTCCATAATAAGACGCTGTGTAAAAGTAGAGAAGTCATCAGCACGTGCCTTAGATGCTGACACAACCATAAACTTAAGTTGTGGGTCAAGCAGTAGCTGGTGTACTACGTAGGCAGCAGTGATGTAGGATTTACCTACACCACGGAAAGCCTCAATGATACAACGCTTAGGACTGTTTTGTAGATACTGTGCAATGTCATACTGTACTGGCGTAGGCTCAGGTAGGGCAAGGTGTTGCCATACATAGTATGTAAAGTTTCTAAAGTCTTTAAGTTGTTCAGGAATGTTAGTCATCATGTACCACATCTATGTTGTGAGGATGTGCATCATCTGCTTTAGCCCATACAGCATTGATAGGCGCACAACCAAACTGAAAGGTTACATCAGGTATCTTATGACCTGCTACAGCACCCTCAATCTTAAAGCCATGTGTAGGAGCTACAGTATCTGTACCAAACCCTACCTCAATAGTGTGAGCATCATAGCTATTCTGTATCATCAGGTAAGTACGTTGGACGTTAGTATTTAATAACTTAGTCCAGTTACCACCTGAGAGTGTTTTCACTTCTACCTTTAGTGTTGCATTAGGACCTTCTCTCATTGTACACTATCTGCAACGTCAAAAGGCAGACCCTCTAGCAAGTTAGCCATAGGGCTTTCTGCCATGATGACATCTAAGGATGCTCCATTGTCTTTAAGAAACTTAACAGCCACTGATAGTTCACTAGCTGTAGCTTCCCCACTACGTACTCTTAGTAGTAGTTCTTGGGTGACAGCCTCATGCAAGCTGTCTATCAGTTGTTTTTCTGTCACTTCCACTCTCCTGTACGGATTTGATCCGTTACATCTATAGCTCTCTGGCCTACCTGTTTAGCCCAGCGGCTGTTCAGGAACTCGTCTGCTGCCATATCGTAGCTTCCGTCCCTTAGCAGAGCCATTGCGTTTACGAACTTGCCCACTGTCCCTATCCCTACGTTGAAGGTAAAGTTGATAAGGGCTGCGAAACGTACCTCGTCTAACTGCTCTGTCCACGGAAACTGTGTTTGTATCTGTACTGTGGCTCGTTGTATATCGTTCTGTAGCAGCATCTCTGCTTCTTCTTCCGATATCCCTACGTCCTCTAGATTTCTTCCCACACCGATTGTAAGTTTGTCTGCTGTACATTTATATGGCTTTAACTTCAGTCCCTCATGGCGTTTAAGTTGTTCTATCAGGCTCATGTTTTCTTCTTATACTTGTTTGTCTTAGGAAACCCAGCCTTCATATTGGCATACGACTTAGCTGAGACAGTAGACTTACTCTTAGGTCTGCTAATGCCTAGCTTCTTACGCTTGTTCATATTCTCGTATAAACTCATTTAGTAACTCCTTTAATCTTCTCAGCAGTACGTAGGCCACCAAGACCAAGCATACCTAGTAGCACAGTCATCAGGCTGTCCATGTCAAACACAGGTAGCTCAGGTATAGCTACGCCTAAGTAAGCGCATACGAACATAGTAACAGGGGCAAAGATAAAGTGCCAACCCATCGCACTAGCTAGTATCCAGCCAAGGAAGGGTCTCCAACCCGCCACAAAAATAGACTTATGTTGTGCCTCTGCTTTGTTAATCTCAAGCTGACCCTTGGCTAGTTCTTGTGCATGGCGTTGAGACATCGTTGCAATCTCATGTGCAAGCTTTGCCTTCTCACCAGCATCAGGTATAAACTTATCCAGTAGACCTGTCACTGGTCCTATTAGAGCTTCTAACATTTATAACTCCTGCCCTCTTAGTGGCAGACACTTAAAGTGTTTAGGTCTTAAGTCTCTACCTTCCATAGTCATAATATCGTTACCCATCTTGTAGGCTCTCTTTTGACATAGTTCGTATGTGGCATATGGTCCACGTGTGTCATGGAACTCCCAACAGTCTGTGGGTACAGACAAGCTGCAAGCTAATACTAGTACTTTAAACATAACTCATCGCCTTTGCTACTGATACCATGACTGTTATAAGAAGACCTATGGCTACTGCTAGTATAGCTGTTACTATACCTATAGTTTTCATAGTCTCTTCAAACTCTTCAGCTTTCTGTATCATTTCTCGCCTAGCCTTAGCCTCAGCTTCTCGTTGTTCCTGTAGTCTCTTAGCACGTTCTGCTAAGATACCCTTCCATGTACCGTGACCAAACCTCATGTCAACCATAGTAGCTACTTCCTGCAACTTCTCCGCTGCGAGTTTAGCATCTATGACTTCCTTAGCTACAGTATCTACCCCAAACTGATCCCCAAGTCCACCACCAGCCTTCTTGTTTCGGGCTTGTTGTACTTGTTTCTCACCTGTGAACAGGTCATCAATCTGGCTTGCTATCTGTCCAATATCCTGAACAGTGTTAATGTGTGTTTTGATAAAGTCTACACTCTGTTTAACAAGTGCAATCCCAGCTAGGGCAGTACTGATCGGCTCCATATGGTTCCCCTATTTGAAATACTTTGTGATACTACCTAGTAGTCCCTCGTCTTTCTTATTCTTCTTAGTGTCATACTGCTTAGTGTAAGTCTTCTTAGCCACAGGTGTCTTTGTGTATGTCTTAGAAGACTTAACAACCTTCTGAGGCTTTACGCCAGTACCCTTAGTACCTACATGAACTTTCTTAGTTTCCATGCCTAGTTGCCTAGCCATCTTGGCTAGCGTATCCTCATCCTTATCTACTCCAACTATATTCTTCCCCATAATTATACCTTCATAAGTAAAGATGCAGCGAGGCCAACGATAACAACCGTTGACCCCATAATCATTGCTTCTAGCCGCCACATACGTTTGTCTAATGTTTCAAGTTTACTGTGAACCATATCATAACGTATTGCACACTCTTTTTCATGTGCATTGAGTTCTAACTGAACACGTAGCTCTGGTGTTAGTTCTTGTGACTGTTCCATCTTCATGCGTCAGGCCAGTCGTTAATAGGTGCATTACCTGTAACATTGCCCTCAGCGTCCACAGGAGCCTCGTAGAGAGCCTTAAAGCCTTCTAGGGTAGTAACACCGCTAATAGCTGCTTCAATCGCTCCTGAGGCTGTCCTGACGGATTGACGGTATGTTAAGATTTCTGAAGGGATTTCAGCATCTGTTTCTGCTTTACGAGTTACGTACCAGTCAGTAAAGGTAAGAAGCCCTGCTGCTTGCTGCTTAACAAGAGTAATAGCGTTTGACTTTAGACCCTTTGTGACTAGCTGTACACCGTCAGCATCCAAGATAGGATTGCTATCATCATCAACCTCGTTCACATCATCCAAGGACTTTGGAACATCTACTGACCAGTAGAACCTAGAGTCAAAGGAAGCAGGATCATCTTCCCAGATGACCCCCTTCTCTGCTTTGGTTTCTGCTGACCACCTCATCCAATTAGACGGATGAGTTATGCCATCGTTATCAACCCACGCCTTGCCAGCACGGATAATTCTTCCACTATATTTATATGCCATAGTTGTATTCTCCTATCTGGCGTTAGCGTATTTAAAAGGTGTTTCAGCAAAGGCGAGGTAGATGTATGTGCCGCCTGATGCGTTCTCTCCACCATTAGTTGTTTTCAACTTAAAGCCATTTGAAAGAAGGTCACATCTATCGCCCGACACATATTCAGCACCCGATGAGTTTGCATATAACTGTGCATTGACAACATTAAAGGGGTTTCTTGCAAAATCGTACATATACCAACTATCAGCCGAGTCTGTTCTTTTCCACATAACCCAAGCTGGCCTAAACCCTGTGTAGACAAACGGCCCATCGCTGCTGCCGTTGCCGGTGTAGGAACCGACCTTAGTGGTGTCGCTGTTTGCGAAACAGTAGGCTATCATTCCATCGCCGCTATCATTCACATCGCCTTCAACACCAACACTAAACACAGATGATGTTGGTGCGGTGCTGTTCCAATAGTTTGCGCCAGCACTAGCTTGTGCATCCGTGCTATCAAGCCGCAAATAGTAATCGTTAGATGACAAGTCTTTGTGCCACACTGACCAGTTTCTAGCATCAATGCGGTTCTTCACAATTATCATAGACGGCTCAACGCCAAGGCCGTGACCAACTGTGGCGTTTGACCCTGTGCCAGTATAGCTAACGATACTAAACCCTGCGTCAGTATTCGCAGACACGCTTGACGTAATGCTGCCATCGGTATTGCTAACCGCTGTGCCGCCAGCTTTCCAGTTCCAAGCAACGTGAGATTGACCGCTGGTGTTAAGAGTATTTGTGTTGCTGGTAGAACCAAGGGTAAAACCATCAGAGTCAAACGACACAAGGTTATGATTAGTTGATAAAAATCCTTCTTGCTCCGTTCTGTTTGAAGATAAAGATTTTGTTATACCTGTCCCGCGCACAGAATCGTATAACCCGTGGTAATAAGCGGAAGGTCTATTTTTAATCCAAACCAATCCACCGTCAGTAGACAAGTCAAAGCCAACACCAGTAATAGCGTTTGTTGACGCATTACCAGTGTAAAGCACAGTATTGAAATACTCAGACCCATCCACAATGCTAGGCGTTGGAAGGTTGCTGGTACACAAGGCAAGATACCCAGCCGGTGGTGCATACTTGAAGTCACCTATGCCGTTGTCATCTTGGTTGCCGCCAGCGGTGGTGTTGCCAGAGAAGGTGCTGTCTTGACCGAAGTTGGCAATCCAGTATCCATATCCAGTTGAGTAATCACTAGAAAAAGCAGGCATAAAGTCACCTGACAGGCCAGTAAATGCTGTTCCCTGTGACGCACCATTCTTGTAAAACGTAACTGTGCCAGCATCCATATCTAAAGCAACACCTATTACATCTCCATCTGCATAAGATGCACCGTATGATGTTCCTGTGTTGTTGTTGTATTTATTGCCGGAACTAGCATTATAACTGTATCCGGTGGGGTCGCCAGAGTACCCAAGAATTTGAAACATTGATGTGTTTGCTTCGTGGATGCCGATAAACTCATCAGCGGAACCACTATCAAAACACTGTGCTTCCCAATACCATTTGCCACTAGACACAGACATAGTGCCAAAAGATGAAGCCCATCCAGTTCCAGTGCCGGGTCTATCCAGTTTTAGATTGCCTTCTGCGTAAACCATTGCGCTTCCACTTGTGTATGATTTAAGTGGGTTGCCTGTGCAAAAGTTATTCGCCGGACTGTCAATCAGGCTGTCACGATAGTCTAGGTTGTTAGGTGTCCAGTGGTTGCCTTGACCAGATACGTCCTTCCAGAACGCTGCTTCTCTGGTATCGGCAAATGCCATATATATTATTTTTTCCCCATTGCCGTTAATCCATTGACCAGAAGATGTAACTTGGAATCCTGTGTCAGATATTTCAATCTGTCTGTTTGCATTAGTTTCTTCTGCATAATTACCTGATGGAAATAGTGGTGAATTAAGTGGATTACTAGGGTTTCTAGTATTATCTAAAATAACCCAGTCATCAGTATCATCTGCATTTTTAAATAGTACAAAAGCAGGACGGAAGCCTGTCGTGACTGTCGGCCCCGATGTAGAACCATTGCCAGTATAGCTGCCGATGGATGAGTAGCCAGCCACCGAATGAAAACAGTAGGCTATGTGGTTATTTCCATTACCATTGCCTTCGGGGTTGGTGCCAACAGTAAATAAAGATGCCGTAGGTGCAGCACCAAATACAGAACTGTCGGAAATCAATGCACTGCTACCATTGAGGCGCAAATACTTACTACCATCCGTTTGTGCAGTGCTATATACAACCCAGTTTTCTGCGGCACTGCGGTTTTTATTGATAATTAACTCAGGTGTGCTGTTTAAACCGTGACCTACAGTTGAACTAGAACCTGTGCCTGTCCAAGATACTATGCTAAACCCATAGTCAGGATTTGCCTTGACCGTACTTGTGATTGACCCATCAGTATTGCTGACAGGTGAACCGCTGCCAGCATCCCAAGCCCAAGATACATATGAACCGCCGGAATTATTTATAGCCCCATTACCAGAACCGACTGTAAACCCATCACTGTCAAAAGATAAAAGCGATGATGATAAACTGTCATCCCCACCAGTATAATCCGAATAAAGTACTAACTGTGCGCCACGAACTGTGTCAAACAATGAATGTGACTGGCTTGCGTCCCGCCTTTTAGACCAAACTAAATCAGGCTCAAAGCCCAACCCGCTGATGCTTTGGTTTGCCCCTGTGGCACGCCAAGTAACAGCATTGAACCCCTCGCTGACCACATCATCTTGGAAGGTAAGGTGGAAACCGTTTGTACCGTATGTGCCAGCGTAGTCTTTCTTTTCCCAATAGCCGTTGGTGAACTGACCAAAGCTGGTAGGGTCTAGGGCTTGACCGTCAATGAAGTTGATGTCGGATAGGTAGCCGTCAAAGTAGGAACCGCCATTAATCCACCTTCCAAAATAATGAGCATTGGCAGAGTTAATTGCAGTATCTTCATTCTGCGAAAAATTAGACCGGTTATCTGTAGAGAATGAAGTTACCTGTTCACCATTAACATATAGTTTTGTACGGTCATTCACTGTTGCTTGTGTAGTGTCACACTCAATGACAATGTGATACCAGCTAGATACATCACGAAAAACTTGAGAGGTTATGAACAACCAGCTATTGTTTGTATCTAAAAAATGAAGCTTATTATCGGTGCGAAAGCTTATCTCCACACTAAGCGTACTGCCTGTTCCCCCACAAAAAATAGTTTGGTTTGTGCCTAAATTACCACGCTTAACCCAAGCACTCCAAGTCCAAGTTTTTTGATCGCCAGCAGCAGCCGGTGTCCAGCTTAGATACTGGCTTTCGTCATCGTTGAACTTGAGGGATTGCTGGGTGACTTCTTCACCACTACTATACATCCATTGAGATGAACCTAAAGGTGTACTCATGTTAATCTCCTATGCAAATGCAAGCTGTGGTGTTCCTAGTAAAATCTTACCTGTATCGTACACAACATAAGGAACAATATCTACTGAATTAGGTGCAGTTGATAAAGTTATACCAGCAGCACCAGCAGAAGTATACTCGCTGCTCAGTGAAAGCGTGTAACCACCTGTTCCGTCCTGAATGAATACAAAGAAACCAGACTGACCTGTTTGTTCTGTTGTTGGGTTTAACAGAGTGACATTACCAGTTAAGGTGAACACAATGTTTTGATAATTATTAAAGTCAAACGTCTGATTACCAGAGCCTGACATTGCAATGGTTGAACCAATTGCAGCCTTACTAAATGATACAGGTGATCCAGAGATGATAAAGTTGCTACTACTAGCATCAAAGCCTAGTGATACATCGTTACCTGTTCCAAACTTAATTGAACCGTTATCATTAAAGCGTACTTCTTCATTGCTGTTAGATGTGACAGTCTTGCTTGGCTGTACATCACCTAATGTAGTTACAGCATTATAATCAAGCTCTGCTGCTGTTGCAGTAACACCAAGATTAGTTAAAGCTACTGCTGCATCTGCAAGTTCTGATAGATTGTTAGCCGCTGCAAGATACCCAGCACCTGAGACATAGGCTGCTACCCATGCTGAACCTGTATAAACTTTCATAGCACCATCAGTGCTGTTGAAGTACAGGCTACCAGCTACAAGAGCGTTACCATCGTTGTCCACTACAGGCTCAGTAGCTGTTGTGAAGACACCTAAGTACCTATCATCAAAGCTATCAAAGGCTGCAAGGGCTGACGCTTCTGCTGCTTGTGCAGCCGTAGCTGAGGCCGCAGACGCTGTTGCAGATGTTGCAGATGCTGTAGCCTGTGTGCCAGCATTAGTAGCTTCTGTTGCAGCCTCGTTAGCATAGTGCTTGGCTGAGTAGTCAGTAGTTACGCCATCGCTGAGGGTATATTGAGTACCTATAGGATGTATAGCAAGCTTAGTAGCATCAGGGATAATAGCCCCTGTAGCCGCTGTAACGGCTGCGTTAGCTGCTGTCACCGCTGCTGTAGCTGCTGCTGATGAGATACCGTCAGCATAAGCCTTAGTAGCTCCGTCAGTAGAGGCAACAGGTGTGCCTACGTTCTTAATGACGTTACCCTGTGCATCCCACTTGTTGTCAGTATCCAGAGAGATAGCATCTGCTGCCAAGTCTGCTGACTCCTGAGCAGCGTGGAAGACCTGAATAGCTGAGTCATCCAAGTCTTCTTCAGTAAGAACTGAGCCAGATGCAAAGTCCACTGCACGTGCTGTAAGGTCTGTGGTACGCCGCACCTGTACCAGAGTGTTAGTAGCTGGTGCAGATGTTAGTTGTACAGTAGAGCTAGAAGGAAAAGTTAGACCTGTCTCAGCCACACCGTCAACGGTTACACTGATTTCAGCAGTGTCCTGATATGTAAAGGGAATAGAGAACTGTGTAGTTGCGCTATCCCCTGTATAGTTTTGATATGATAAAGCCATTTCTTTTCCTTAATTACCTAGTTCATTGGCTGTGTGGTTTAGAAGCTGTCTAAAGCCGTAAAGAGATTGAAGCGGAGCTAGTCGTAGGAACTTACGCCAGTCATTTTCAGACCAGTCCTTACCTTGAAATAGGTACTCACCAGCGTTCCAAAGAGATTGTCCGGCTGCTTCCCCTATACCTACTACAGCAGGTGTCATCATAGAAGAATTATTCTGTCCTTGTCCGACACTTGTAGCTACAGAGTACAAAGTACCAAATAAAGAGAAAGCTCCGATTTGACTCAATGATCCCGCTATTCTTCTGTCTAGTGATAAGTTATCTTTAATATACTTTTCCCTATCACTGCGTCCCTCTGCATTAAGATATACTCTTGCTGTATAGAGTAAACTACCCTGTAAAGCAGCAGCCATCATAATTTTACCAACAGACATATAGTCACCTCTAGCACCCCTAACAGCTAAACGTGCTGCTTGTTGTTCCATAGAAGCTAAGGGAAAGCTGAGAAACTGAAAGTAAGTTTTTCCTAGTTCACTACGGAGCCAAGGATTGCTTGATCCTAAATTCATTTCCTGAACACTCTGCCTAGCCTCTTTAAAACCAGAAGCTTGAAAGGCTTCTCTACCTTCATCACTCCATCCAGCTAAGTTAAGTTTAGTCACACGTCCACTCTTAGTAACAGTAGAGTTTTTCTTCATGTCCCTCATGATAGCTTTAATCTTATTTTCATCTAAGCCAAGTTGCTCTAATTTAGCAGGATGAAAAGGCATCTTACCTGTTTTAAGAGCAGACCCCCATGCGTTAGTGTATTGGAGCATAGACAATCTACGTAGTGTTTGTGTTACACCCTGTAGTCCAGACCAATAAGCTACTTTTTGTTGTGCTTCTCCTGCAAACTTACCAAAGCCTGAGGCTTCAGGAGCAATGACACCCTCAAGGTTAGAGTTTTCATAACGATTAAAGTTATTAAATCTACCCATAGCTACTTCATTACCTAATCCTAATCCTTCAACAAGTTCTTGAACTACGTTATCAGATAGTTTTCCATTAGCAGCATCTGTCATAAGCTTCCTGTAGGATGGCATACTTTTTAGCATAACCATGGTACTGGTTTCAAACAAAGCATTAGACAGTTCCATAAGAGCCGACATGCCTGACATACCCATGCTAACAGAGAAACTAAAAGCTCTCATAGCCATGTTAAAGTCAGCAGTACCTTTTCTTACGTCACCCCTATGGCCTAGTCTACCAGTAATACCATCATAAGCAAATTCTACGCCCATTAATGAGTCGTTAATCTCAGCGTCATTCAACCCCTTAGCAACACCCTCATCTCTAATAGCTTTTTTAACAGACTCAAAGCCAGAACCTATAGTGTTAGTATCAATACCTGAACGAGCAAGTCCAATAGCACCACCTAATTGAAAGATGTAGTTATTATGTAGCTGTGTTATGTCTTCTTCTAGAAGATCATTAAAGCTTAAGTCTTCTAGTTCACCTGTGGTTTCATTCTTTACCTTAATAGTAGTAGACTCATCTAGAACCATACGAGGCCGTGTACGTTTATGTCCCTTAACTCTTGCTTTAGCTGAGAAGGCTTCAATCAGGTCTTCAATATCAGCCTCATCAAAGCCTACACCATCTTTACCCATAGCTTTTTCCAAGTCTTCTAGGTTCATTTCAGATGCACCGCCTTTGTAAGCTCTAGGATTTACAACAGACTGTGCATATCCTCTAGCATAACGAGAAACTTGTTCCTTGACTTGAGCATCTGTTATTTTTTTCTTACCTTTTTTAGTTAAGGTTTTTCTTACGTTAGCTTCAATGTTAGGCTGTGCTTTACGAATAGCTGCTTCAACTAGTTTAGTTACTACATCTTCTGTACCTGCACCAAAGCGAGTTCTTATACTAGTAACCTTCCTATCATTAAAGATGCGAGGTAAGTAGTGAGTGTGCTTGCCTAGTATTTCAGATGTAAAACCAGCGGCATCATCTTTAATAGCCATACGTGCTAGCTGATCCTGCTGCTTTACTACTAAGTCTGCCAAAGCTTTGACATCTGGGTCAACTAATGTATCAATACCACGTGCAGCCCTAGAGACTAGTACCTGAAAGTCTGCTAAGTTACCACCAGTACGCTTCTTCCATGCTGTTGCAGTGTTGTGAAACATTACCATATAAGGACTTCTAAACTGTGCTGAAATAATCTCTTGATGCTCAGAAGCAGAAGTCTTAGTAGCTATGCGTTTACCATCAGGACCAACTTTATAGCCAGTACTATTCATAACAAGAGCAGCACTTGTACTACGTACTGTATCAAGTTTAGATATTCCATCTCTAAAGCCTGTAGAAATCATCTTACGTAAGAAATCTAGTCCTGTAGCTTTGGTTGCTATGTTTTGTCCTGCTATTTCAGGTACAAAATCCTCACCTGTCTTAAGTTTCTCAGCTAAGGATTTCTTAGGTACTACTGATTCCAAATCATTTAAGGACGTAGAAGAGTCTATTTCTTTTTTAATCATGCGTAAGGTAGTTGCATCATTATTAAATACTTTATAGAACCCTTCTTCAGCAGTAGTAAGTTTTTCGTTATTAGCCATTTTAGCAGAGATATGTGCAGCTTTGCCTCTTTTTCTAAAGGCAGCAGTAGCTGCGTTCATACCACCACCAGCCGCTGCTCCAAAACCCATAGCCATAAGTACGTCTTGACCAGTATAATCATAACGATTAAGACTACGTAAGTACTCAAAAGCCCCTGCCTCAACAGAGCCTATCATAGCTCCTGTGCGAAAAGCTCTGACTTTGTTGTAGGCTTTCGCAGCTTTAGTAGCAGCACCAGCTACTGTTAAAGCAGTACCAGTGACAGGAGCAAGGGGACCAGTAACGGTAGACACAGCATAAGAAGTAGCCGCAACTGCTGCTACCTCTTCTGTTAATTCAACCATTACTTGAGCAGTAACGCCCTTCCAGCCAGCTTTATTTAACTCTCTAAGTCTTTCCTGTTCTACTAGATATTTCTTACTGAGAGCTTCTGCTCTAGGAAGACCATGCTCACCTGCTGTCTTAATTACTTCTTCATAAGCATCTTTATTTTGCAAAGGATTTATATGAACTTGTAACCACTCATCAGATAACTCTGACACACCCTGCTCAGAAGGAATAGGATTAGTGGTTTTATTAAGACTTTCTAATCCAGAAACAATGACAGAGCTTTGTTGTACAGCTTCAGGGATGCTTTCAAAGAAACCTCTTTCTTCAGTGACTTCTCTTTCTTTAGCCCTAGCTAATTCTCCTTCACCTACTAACTGAGAAGGTTGGGCTAATGCAGGGTCTGTTACAAACCCCAAGCCTTTAAGGAGTTCTTGACTGCTTTCTGCCATTTAAATATTCCTTTTTAATGTCAACCACCAAGTAAGTCTTGTTGTCTTTTTACCATAGCATCAATATCTTCCTGAGTAACCTCATCTGTAATTGTAGCAGAGTTAGCTCCAAACTGAGCTTCTAATAATCTCTTAGCAGCTAACTTTTTAATTTTGGCTGTATTATTCATAGCATCAACTGCTCCAACAGACCCAAGATTAAAAACATCACCCCCATCTTTACTAACAATTTGGATATCTAACAATGCTGAATTATCCTTATTGTTAATCCATCTAATACCAAATTCACCAGCACCACCTGTAGCACTTTCAAAGACATCTTTAAACTCTTTTAATTGTGCAAGCTCTGCTCCTAAGTCTTGTAGGTTTTGCACAGCGTTAGGTACTTTAGATACATCTGTATTATAGATACGTATGGTAGTCTTATTACCAAGACCGTCCTCAATAATTGGATTATCTTTAGCATATTCCTGTGTTGCATAAGTTACTGCTTCAGCTACAGGGATACCACCTTGGATCAAAATAGTAGCATGTTTTTTAATGTCTGCTATAATTAGAAGAGGATTGTATGTTTCAGCCAGATCAGTGGAAATAGGACTAATCTCACTAATCTCTGATTGAATAGCAGTTGTTAATTCATTAGATGAAACTGTTAGATCAAGTCTAGCACTAGAACCTGCAAGTAAAGCTGAAGTAATATCTTTAACTTGAACAGGCGCACCCTCGCCCATTTCATCATCAGGAGCCTGTGTTACCACATTACCCTGAGCATCCGTAAGCGTTGTCATAGGAAACCGATCAACGTCTTGTGTATAAAACTTAACTATTTCATACCGTTTTCTAGCTTCTTCAGAGGGAAGTACTTTATCTAAGGGTATACCTGCTGCTACTAGCTTTTGAACTTCGTTAATAGACTCTTGAGCAATAAGCATATCCTGAGTACTAGCAGGTGCTGACGTAAAGAAGCGAGAACCACTGGCAATAATGCCTCTAGACTGTGATGGTACTATCCCACGTGGACCATACCATCTTGCTAACTTTTCATCTGGACTAAGAGAGCCATACATTTCTTCAAAAGCTGCTGTCTTATCTTTCATAGTAAATGTATGTGATTTACCATCTGAAGTAGTAATAGTACTAGATTCAGTTGTATTCATCAATACATTATTAGATACATCTTGATTAATAATAGACTCAAGGAAAGATTTCTTTTCTACTGCTACTCTATGAACTAAGTCTTTTTTAACAATAGAAGCAACCTTATCAGAGTTCTTTGCATCGTTTAATGCACCCTCTTTTTTAAGCCACGCCATGACACCGTTATCATCACCAGCACCTATTTCTGCTGTTCTGTTATCTTGAGTGTCAAGTAATGTTTTAATAAGAGTATCCCTGTCCACAATTTTATCATTAACAGCTTTGTCTAGAAACTCAATAGTTGCTTCAGTGGTAGTAAAATTAAATGAAGCAGTTGCTACACTGTTTACTACCTCAGCTTGCTGAGTATCAATGATATTAGCCATGTGTTGTTTGGTAAACTTAGTAGCTATTTCATTAGTTAAGGCTTGTTTATACCTTAAAGTATCAGCTTCATTGTTTGTTTTTGCAAACTCTTCTACGGCTGTATCTATAGTATTCTTGGTAAAGGCTTCCAATGCCTCAGAGTCTTTGTAATAAAGCTCTGAGTTTCCTTTAATATTAGCCATAGCTATGTCTGATATTAAACCAACACTATTTTTTATGTTAGTATCTAAAGCAGTAGCAGCTTTTTTCTTTAAGCCTACGTCACGCCTTGCATTAGCATTTTGAACGGTAGCCCAACTAGCCAAATCATCCTTAGTCGTTGTTTGCTTTTCAGTTTTTAACCACTCAGACATAACGGTTGAACCGCGAGGTAGGCCGTCCTCTCCTAAAGTTGCTGCTAATGTAGCTTCTGTTTTTCGTACTAAGTTATTTACATCTGTCCAAGTAATAGAAGGATTTGTAGATATGAACTCAACAGTTTTCTTTTGCATTTCTGCTAAGGCAGCTTCTGGGCTTAGATTACCAGCATTAGCTGTAATAATTAAGTCTTTAGAGAGAATGTTAAGAGACTTATTGTTTTCGTGTTTTTGTTTAGCTGGAAGAAAGCCTTCCTTAAAAAACTTTAAGTTACCGTATTCTACATCACGTTTAACAGAAGCAATAACCTCTGAATCAATACCTGCTTCTTCCATTTTTTGGAAGTGACCTTCAAAGAAAGCCTGTCTATCTGCGGTAAGAGTGTCAGCCCCTGCCTCTAAGTACTGCTCTGAGTTTTTATCAAACTCGTTACCAGCCGTAGCTAATAAATCATAAGTAGCTACACGTGCCTCTTGAGCTTGTCTTGCTATAACACCGCTTTTGATAGCGTTGTTTCTTTCAGCTATCTGTTGTTTCTGCAAGGCTGCTTGTTCTTTTATAACAGGAGTAATACCCTGCATAAAGGTTTGTAGTGGATTTTGTGTTTGTTCTTCTGCTGGTCTAGTATAAGTTTCAACCGCACGTGCCACAGGTTGAACAATAGATTTACCAGTATCCATAGGAGAAACTACTAATCTTTTCTTAGCCATGTCTTTTCCTTACTGATCCCAGTCAATGAATGATGTACCATATGAGGTAGTATCCACAGCTACAGAAGCTCGTTTACTTAATAAAACATTTACCTCATCCTGTACAGCTAGCTGTCGTGCAGCTACTGCTTCAACAGTATTAGCCTCAGCAGTTTTCATGCCTCCATAAGCTTGCATACCTGCTGTGGCTACTGCTGCAAACATAGAGGGTTCCTGTCCACGTGGCATAGAATCAATACGTTGCTGTGCTTCAGCACTTGCACCCATTTTTTCTAATTGAATTTGATTACGTAATGCTTTAGTTTGTTGATTTATTGTAGTTGTAGTACGCAGCCTTGCAGTCTCAAACTGTTCTATAGCGTTATCAATAGAACTACCACCCTTGAAACCTGCTTCACCTGCTGCTACTTTGGCTGTTTCTGCCTTAACTAAAGAAGCAATAGCCAACTGTTCTTTTTGAGTAGCAGCGGCTTCCTGTTCTTGTATCATTCGTGTATTAAGAGAACTAATCTTTAAGTCTCTAGCTTGGGCAGCGTTGATGCGGTTTTGTTGGTATTTAGCTTCATCCTGTTTAGCTTTAGCACTAGCACTTAAGAAGTCTGTAATAGTGCCACCAATAGCCATCATGGTCATCGGATCCATTTTATATCCTCACAAATTCTAAGAAGGGTTTGTTACCAACACCCCACGTGTCATGTCTCTTAATGAATATACATCCTATATACTTTAACCAGTTGAGTGCCACTGTATACTCAGCGTCACAGGCATTGGTTAGTACTGGATACTTCTTGTTTACTTTGTTAATCCATGTCAGAGAGTCACGCATAAATTGCCGCCAAACTTTCTTTAGTGGAGGAGCAGTCAACAGCCAAGGCATACCAACCATGTCATCTATACCTAAGACACCGTACATACCAGCTATCTCTTCTGTCTCTGTTACTACAATAGTCCAACACTCTTCAGATATGTCAAAGCTTTCTTGAAGGGCTGCTTTAGTACTACCATGTGAGGCTAGTACTTCCTGTGCATCCTCTGGTCTTAAGTTATCTGCCAGATGGTCTACATCAGCTTGAGTACTTGCTCTCACATGTAGTTTCATTACATTCTCCTTGAACGTAGGACAAAGAACCCTTCCCACTCTGCTGATTGAAAGATGCAGGGTAGGTGGTTATCACTTTCTAATGTTATATCTACTGAACCAGCATGTCCTAATACACCAAAACGGTACGTACCAGACTCAATAGCAGCCTGACTAAGAATGTTAGCTCCGCTGCCTACTAAGCGTCCAGTAAAGGTACGCACATAAGGAGTACGTTTAAGAGGAGTTACCTTTACCGTAAAGTAAGCTGTCTTGTTATAGACAACAGCATAGTTTCTGATATGTAATTGACCTGTGGTAATAGGTTTATTATCCTGCTTTAGTACAGGTTCAGAGAATGTGTACTTAAAGGTAAAAGGAATACCAGCATATACTACCTCAGAAGCAGCTAACTTTGTAGCTACATCAGCTAGTTGTATGGTCTTACCAGTCTGGTCAACATAGATTGTTGCTGCATCTGTATAAGGAACAGTAGTAAGACCACTAGTTTCTAAGCGTACACGCCTGTCTAGATGAATAGAAAAACTACCAGTGGTGTATGTTGTTGCATCATCTACTGATAGATTAATCCTTTCTAGGTATAGGTTTGTACCACGCTTAATAAGTATAGAAATGTCAGACAAGTTAAACGATACGCCAACTACGTCACCATCAAATACCCATCGTGACCATGAAGACTGTAGCTTTTCCCTACCACTCCAATAGTAACGATAAACGTAAATAGCTGTAGGATCATCCGCACACTGAGCAATAAGCATATCTTCGTTAGACGATGCTTGGATGTTTTTAACTACACCCCTAAGGTACTCAGGTACATGTGCTGTAGTCTCTGTAGCATCGTTTGTATCTGTGTCAGTATCTACAAAGTACTCCCACATGCCTGACCATGCTCCACGTGTGGTAGCAAAGTAAACATACTTACCAGCTACTGCTGGCTTTGCTACGAGACTTGCCTCAAACTCTGTGGTGTTAGCCACATTAATAGTCTCAGGGGTCAGTATAGGATCAGCAGTTACCTTAAACTGTGTTAGATCAGAGAATAGAAGTAAGGCTTCGTTAAAGGGTACAGCATGTTTTAGAATACTGACCTTGTTTGACGATACTGCTACATCAATAACATCACTATCAACAATGGTTAGGACTGACTTACGAAAGAAGTCAAAGTTTGTAAACTCACCTGCTCTAGCAAAGATGACGTTCTCATCAGCAAGCAAGCCTAGCCTGTTACGATGGAAGAAGATGTCAGCAATAGTATAGTCTATAAAGGAGGGGAAGGGATTTGTGTCATCATTACCAACCTTACGGTCAGCATAGCTTACCTCATCAAACTGAAAGTCACCTGATGGTAGCTTAGATAATTTATGTGGTAGAGTAGAAGCATCTAAGTCAATAAGGACGTTAGGCTCTACGGTTTCCTTCCAGACACCATTACTAAACTTAACATAGTAGTCATCCTGTGCCTTCTGGTTGTCACCTGAGACACCAATAACAAAGTCATTTGGTCCTTCTACTGGCAGCTTCTTAAAGTCAGGTGTTTCATCTTTGAATACTAGTAAGTGTTCATTACCATGTGAATCACCTACAAGTACTTGGAAATCTGTAGCGTCAGTGGATTGAATATGTAGTACTGAACCATAGCGAGTAATTGTAATACCTGTTACAGCACTAGCATTAGTAATGTTCTCATAGTAAGATGTATTAACACCAGTACCAGAGAAGGTATCTAGATTTTCAGCAATCAAGTCAGTAGATGCACCACGCTCTGCGTTTTGTGTAGCACTAGTACTGTCCTGTGTTGAGGACTTAGTAGCAAATTCTACTTTACTAGAACTACCACCCTTAGTGATTTCTAGGCTGTACGTTGAAGCATAGTCAGCCTGTCTTACATATACCAAAGCTTCTGGATTACGTGTAGGGCTAGTTGTTGTTCCCTGTGCTACAACAGTATTCTTATTTACGATAAATGTAACATCAGCAATAGACACCGCTGCTAGCTCTAGGCTAGGGTCAGTCAATCCTGTCAAGTAACTAGGAGCATTGTTTGTAACGGTCTTAGAAACACCGTTCTTGTCAAACACTCTGATAGTACCAGCAGTATCTACCACCATGGAGTAGAACTCATTCTCATCCCTGCGGATAGTATGAATGAAAGCCTTATCTACGTTAGAGATAACTCCAAGGTCTGCAATATGTTCAGAACTAGGACGCTTAGATAGTCCTGTAACTACACTAGACAGTGCGTTCTCTTGTAGCTCTGCCTGAGTAGCTAGACGTAATGATGGCGGCTGCTGTGACACACCATTAATAAGGTTAGGGATAGATTGACTGATGAGTGCCATTAGATTGTTCTCCGTCCCTGCCTGTCAATAATGCTAAAGGTGTCATAATTGTCAAAGATATTATGGTCATCTGCTGCTTTGTCAAAGTCCTTAAGCTGGTACAAAGCCATAGCTTCGTCCTTCTCTTGGAAGTCATGCAGTGTGTTAGAGCCTACTACACGGTCTTGGAAGACACGTGTGGCTCTGAGTACAATGTAACGCTTTGCTACCTCAGGTAGATCGTCAAAGACTAATTGCACTACAATGTCTAGTGCAGCAGAAGCACCAATATTAAATGTGTGGTTTTTTCTGTCGTACATTTTTAAGCCACGTTGTACAAGATCAGGGCTGTTAGCCTTGAGTGTGGCATCTGCTCTAAGAACATCAGCAGGTAGGATTATCTCACCTGCTAAGGACTGAGCGAAACTTTTATTTAATTCTGTATTGAAGTGCCAGCCCATAGACTGTACTTCTCTGTCAATAGTATCTAAGATACTTTCTGCAATCTCAGCTTCAATAAGACCTGATGATAAACTACTTACTGGTGCTTCACCAATAGAAGAAAGCATCGTATTGACTGCATCTAGTTTACTTGTTCCAGCCATGATAGCTCCTTACCATTTAACTCTGTTAGCCCAATAAGCAGCAGAGGTTTCACCCTTTGCTATGTTCTTTTTGTGTCTATCTTTAAAAGCTTTACGTTGTTTTTCATTCTTATTTGTTTCTGCACCTTGTTCGCCAAACCTAATCATCTCTGGCTTTTTAGTAGTACCGATCAACACAGCATGAGATTTAGTTTTATGGTTAGGCGTTCTTTTAGGTATCCGCAAACCCTTAAAGGTTTCTCCTGCGTGTGTAATAGCCATTACTTTTTCTTTCCGTACTTAGCCATGATAGCAGCTACCTGCTTCTGTGGCTTACCACCAAAGGACATCTTCTTGCCTGTCTTCTTAGCCGCAGCTTTAGCTTGGGCAATACCTTCCTTGGTGTACTTGTATTCTTTACCTGCTACTTCTGGCATATCATTCTCCAAAGAAAAAAGGGAGTAGCCGTTAAGCTACCCCCTAGTATTCTTAGACCTCTACAAGACCGATACATGAGGCAGGACGCAGGACGTTATGCCCCATTGCGTATTTTGCCACCATGAGTGTGCCTTGACGGTTGATTTGGTACTCAGACTCCATGCCCAAGTCAAGCAGCTTGACAGTAGCAACAGCTTCTGGTGTAAAGACAAAGCCACGGAACTTAGCAGCTTCTGCAACCATGTCGCGTCCATCTACCGCAGCAGTTGGAAGGTCATAGTGAGTAGTGCGTCCAGAACCAGCAGTGTTTGCTAGCGGCTGGTTGTCAATAGTTGTACCTTCTGCTGGATCACCAGTTGTGAAGTTGGTGTACAGCTTAGTTACGTCAGCATGGTTTGACATGATTACAGGAATACCTGCAATTGATGGAACCATACCTGAAGCAATTGAACCATTGCCACCAAAGTCTTGGTTCATGTATGTCAGCTTTGAGCCATCAGTTACATCCATCAGTGCATAGTACTGTGCTGGTGGAAGGACAACTACAGCGTTGTCTGATGGTACGTTAGCAATGTCCATGGTCTTCTTGGCATCAAAGATAGCTTTAGCAATCTTAGCTGGGTCAAGAGAGTCAGCAGTTGCTGTACCAATGTTGACGTTAGAAGTGAAGTCTTCCTCAGTGAAGGCTTTGTAGTCTTGGATCAGACCAGCAGCAGCAGTAGCGTTAGTAGCCAAAGCAGCTTTAACAAGCATACGAGCTACGTTCCGATCTGCTTCGTTAGCTAGTGCAATACCAGCTTCCTTAGAGTAGATAGAACGAACATCGTAGTGGTTGATTGCTTCATCAATGTTAGCAATGAACTGGCTTGAGATAAGCAAGTCGTCAATGGTGACGATACGCTCACCTGCACGAATAGAACCACCTGTGATTTCGTTGCCAGGGGTCAGGTATTCAGCAGTTGCACGGCCTGTCATTGGGAATGAAGCAGACTTACCTTTAGAGATTGTGCGAGTACGTACCTTGTCCATAAGGACTTTCTTTTCCTCATAGGCTGTTAGGACTTCACCTGCATACAGCTTGAGAAACAGGTCACGTACGTCACCTGATAGGTTATTCTGGCCTTGAAAGCTTACGCTATAGGCCGGATTTGAAGCAGCTTGTGCCATTTTAAATTACTCCTTAGTGAGTATAATGTGAGTTGAAGTACACTCTGCATTACACTACATCCTTTCTCCAAGATTGTCCCTCGCAAGGGGTCAGGGGTAATCGTTTGTTATGTTAGCTTCGTGTTAGGGATGTGATCCCTTCTAAATACACTAGGGCTAGGACAGCATTACCTGTTTCCTAGCCTGACACCTGCCCAAGCAGCCGTATATAACGTCCTAAGGTAGCGAATCTTCTGCACGTATGACGTAACTTCGGTGGTGTATTCAGTGTATTTAGAAGGAAGGGGGACTCTTATACAATCCCCCAACCCCATGCAACAATGTTAGAACAGACTAGACTTGGCTAACTTATCAGCAACCTGCTGTCTGTAGGCGGGGTCTTTGTCGTATCTGGGGTCACGCATAGCAGCAGTTAATTCTGCATTGCTTTCAAACTTCCCGCCAGAGGACACAGAACCTGTTTGTCCGTTAAGGAGCCTTGGTTCTGCCTCAGAACGATAACGAGCATTAAGACCTTGGATCGCTAACTTAATCATGTTAGTGTCACGCGATCCCATTGTTGAGTTAAACGCATCAATCTCATCAGCAGGTAGCGCATCTGCTGCCCACTGTACTAGTTCTTGATACTGTTCTGCACCACCTACTAGGTTGTACATATTTGACTGGACTTGATTAGACAGAGCGTTCTGTCCTTCAATCCATGAGTCTACTACAGCTTCTGAGAAGCCAGCCTGAGCTAGTGCAGCATAAGCATCCTCAGATAGTCCACCTAGTTCTTCGTATTCCTGTTGGAACGCATCAAAGTCTAGGCCGTTTGCGTCTAGCGCGTCAGCAATGTCAGACGGTGTAGCATCTGCTACCTGTTCTTCCGTTACTTCTGCACTTTCTTTTTGAGGCTGGCCTAGCTTACTCTCTAATGCAGAGTATGCTTTAGCCATATCCTCAACTGAATTAAACTTTTCAGGTAGCCACTCAGGACGTTCAGGGTCTTGTTGACTACCTTCTACTTTCGCCAACATAGCATCAATATGCTCTTGTGACTCAGCAGGTTCTTCTTGATAAGTATTTACAGCGTCAGCCATATGTTCTCCTAACCTTCTACAGCCCCTTTAGCCAACTGCGGTGCAGCAGACTGCGCCATTTGCATAGCAGCTTGGGCTTCCATCTGTTCTTGTTGCGCTTGTTGTTGCATCATTTGTTCTTGTTGCTTCTGTTCTGGTGACTTAATAAGTCCAGAGGTATCAATACCAAGGGAAGCAGCTAGGCGATCAATGTAATCACCCAAGTTCATCTCACTCTGAATAACTTCTGGCCCCAGCGGTTGAAGATATTGTAAGAAAGATGCTAGTTTATTCAAGTCTTGTCCACGGCCTAGTGCCTCAATGCCTGTGACAACAGTAGGCTTGACACTTTCCTTAGGCATACGTGGCATTTTACCCTGCTTAGTTAATGACTCAAGCAGTAGGTTAATCAATGGTAGTTGGAACTCTTGAGATAGAATAGAGTATACACCACCAAGGGCTGTCTCTAGTTCCTGTGCCATGAACCGTACTTCTTCTGCTGTTACACGTTCTGCTGAACGCTGTACAGAGGAGTTAAGTAGGAAGGCAGCACCAAGTCTGTCATTAATCATACGCATAGTCTCAAGGGCTACACGGAAATCACCACCCTTTGCTACCTGTAGGGTAGACACATCATTACTGTCACCCTGTAGGAACGCACCATTAGGTGCAGCAGCTAGGTCTTTAGTCTTTGTAGTACCATTAGGACGTACAAGGAACAATACCTTTGCTGATGCTGCGCTACCCTGTACAATAGCTTTAGTTAAAGCCTCAAGGCTGCGTAGATCACCAATGTATTCCTCAATAAAGCCACGCCCATAGTCTTCACCATCAATACGAATGAACCGTAGTGGGATAAATGGACTCTGATCCAGCTTAAACTTACCCTTGGACTTCTCAACAGTGATACCTGCTACTTCTTGCATAACTTCGTACTTGTTATCCACACGCTTCAAGCATGTGTACAAGTCATAACTCTTAACAGGTGTATCTGATGGTGGTATCTGTGCCTTGACTTCATCAGGCAGGGTAGACGGAGCCATAGACTCCTTGGTAATAATCTCTAGTACGTTACCCATAGCGTCACGTTTAGCACAGTAACGGTCAGGCCGGAATACTTTCATTCCACCTTCTTTGGGCATGTAGACAAGAGCATTACCAGTAACGATAAGTAACTTGAGTGCCTCAAATACAGGCACACGGATTGACTTACCTTCAATCTCTTGCATTGCAGCACGTTCAATACGTGCAAGTCCCTCTTCTACTTGACCACGATTATCACCTGCTAGTTGTTGCAGGTCAAAGTCATCAATGGTCAGCCGGAAGAAGGGACTGTTAGGGGGTAGTAGGGCAAGCAGTAGCTTTGATGCTAGGTTGTTTACACCTCTTGCTCCGATACCCTGATAAGGTGTGGCATAGATAGAAGAACTACTATGACCTTCCTCTGGTAAAAGAGTAGGAATAGTAAGCCTTGCTGCTTCTCGCCCTCGTTCTAGGAACGTGTCTCGTTCACTTTCTAGTTGGCTGTAGCGTTTAGCTACTGTACCTACGTCTTGTTCCATCTGTTATTCCTTATACAATAATCTTGCTCTTGTACTTTTTCATACGCTCACTCTGTTCAATAGAAGGAGCAGATGAACTGGTATCAGGCATCATGTCGGTAGGTTCGGCTAGCATTTCTTCTTCATCGTCAGCATCTCTGCCCATAAGTTTTTTAACTTCACCTGTATTATAAAGGGCTGCACCCATAGTAATCTCCTATGTGACAGGGATGTTCAACCCTGAACCACCTTCACCGCCTACGTTAGCAGCAGCAGTTTGTGTTACCAAGGCTTTCTTGCCTTTTTTCTTACGGCCTATAACACCAGAGTCTGTCTCTACAACAGCTTCAGCTTCTTCATCCATACCTCTGGCTGCGCCAGTTGCAGATGCAGTAGAAGGTAAAGAAGAAGGAGGTTTCTTCTTACTAATAAGACCTGTAGCCCTACCTAAATTTTTAATAGCTCCGCCCATATTATGTCACCGTTGTTGTTGGAATTTGTAGGCCAGAACCAGCACTACCTGTTTGCATAGCAGTATCTACGGTATCAACACGTAGCTTACGCTTACCTTTTTTCTTTTGAATTTGATCGCCTTCTAAACCCTGATCTGCTAGCTCAATGTCTGGTGTCTTAGCGACAGCAGTAACTGGACGAGCAGGTGCTGGCATTGGCTTAGGAGGCTTTGGTCCAAATAGTCCACCCATTTTTATTCCCCATAATCTTCGTTGTAAATATCTGTTAGTTTCTTTACTACTGACTGTTGGCCTCTGAGAAAAGCTAATTCCTCAGAGGTTACTTGTTCATGTGGAAGTCTATCGGGATAAAGTTCCTGTAAAGCGTTTAGCAAAGCAGTAGTAATGTTTAATGAATAGCCTAATACATTCATAATCTTTTCACTTTCGCTAAGAGGTACACTTTAGATATCTACTAACTCACACGCACCTGCTGTACAGGCTAGGGTTTGGCTACCAGAAGTAGTGTCTTCCTTCTCATACAGGGATAGAGCAGTCCAGTCAATAGACTCAGGCATCTGTTGCTTGAGTTCTTGATACTGTTCTTCATCAATGTCCTGATAGGGAGCCTGTGCATAGCTGTGGTCACTATGAGGTAGGAATGAGATACCTGAGCAGATGTCAAAGTTCTCATACACCCATGCACCCACTGCCATCCACTCTGCATCCTTGACTGTGATAGTTACTGATGGTTTGTGTTCACACCAGTTAAGTGCGTAGTTCTTCCACAACTCTAACTGCTCTAGTGCAGTCATATCATTACGAGTAACAGCACCAGATGGTGACTTAGTAGGGAAGCTAAACACTGTAGTAGAATCTGGCTTCATCACACATGGTTCAGCAGGGATGCCACTGTCCTTCATAAACTGTGTCAGTGGGTCTTTGTTATCACCACGTACAGTACGGATGTAGTAAGCACTATGCCTTGCATGAATACCAGAGGCTGTGTCAGTTAGCTGCGACACTGTACCACTAGGTTTAACACAGGTGATAGCAGTAGAAGCAGTCACACCAAGCTTGTCAGCATAGATACGATTGACATCAATGGCCTGTGCCTTAAGCTCTTGTAGCCAGCGAGGGCTATCAACAGTCTTAGATAGTACAGGGTTGTCCATGATACCTGTCAGTGAGACACCAAGCAGACGTTCTTCTTCAGTATTCTTCTGCCAAATCTTACGCAAGTATGGCATCTTAGTGAAGGTAGACTGTGCTGTGCCAAGGATAGTAGCTAGTCGTACCTTACGGCGTAGGCTTTCAAGGTCATCATGCTCACGTACCACCACCTCTGTTAGATTACAGAACTGGTAGGGACGTAGGATAATCTCAGAGCAAGGGTTAGTACCCCACTCATGTCCTGTCTCTCTGCGTCCATTCATCTTAACGTGATTGTCTGCTGCTGTACGTGAGAAGATACCACGCTCACCAGACTTAGACTCAACGAGGGACAGCCACTCACGCATGAACCCTTCCATGTCAGGCTTGTCTGTGTAAGCTACAGAGTTATTAGCCAACGCACGTTGACCCTCGTTCTCCCACCAGCTACCAGACTTAGCATGTGCCATGCGTCCATCACTCAGGTTAGATAGGCTAATCATAGCTGAACGGCGTACACCACCAACAACTACTACCTCACCGATCTTACACATGATGTCGTGACACTCAATGCTAGTTAGCTTACGTCCTGCTGCTGCCTTGAACTTAGCCACAACAAACTTGAACAGGTCATCAAGTGGCTCAGGTCCACTAGCTCTACCACCAAAGGTCTTGAGCCTAGCACCTGCTGGACGGATAGAAGACAAGTCCCACTTAGGGATGTCTCCTGAGTAGAGGTGTGACAGTAGCTTATGTAAAGCCTTAGCCCAACCTTCCTTGCTATCCTTAACTGCAATGATGTCATCACTCATGTCTAGTGCATCAGGTACATCAGGTAGCTTGGCAATAGACTGACGCTCCACTGAGAAGCCAACACCAGTACCACACAGTAGGATAAACATAGCCTCATCAAAGGCACGGATATGATCTACTGGCAGGTAGCTACAGTTGTAGATGCAGGTGTTGTCACGGTCTGCTGCTACCCCTGCTGTCATCAATGCCCTCATAGAAGGCATGACCTCAAGGTTAATGATAGCTTCCTCAATCTCTTCTAGGTCTTTAGCTGGTAGACCAGTAGTAGCAATGTAGTTGATGTATCGTTGTACTGTCTCAGGCCATGTCTCTCGCCTGTTCTCATCCTCAAGCCATCGTGCATACCGACTAGTAGCAATGAAAGTCTGATAGTCTGTTGGTAGGTAGTTGCTTCTCATCGGTTGTCGCCCTCTCCGTGTAGTGTATTAGCTTCTTGTCGTTTCTTTAGTTTCTCTACGTTCATCTCTGCAATAGTCTGTAGCGACAAGCCACAGTCATGTGCTAGTGCAGCCAGCATCCATAGTACATCACCCATCTCTGCTGCAATAGCTTGCTTCTGGTCTTGCATTGGTATGCCATCACGCATCATCTTAGCAATCTTACCTGCTACCTCACCTGCTTCCTCAGCTAAACCAAGGGCAGGGTATGAGATTGCATATGTCTTAGGATATACTGCTGTCTTTAACGCACCTATCTGGTACTCATAGAAGTTCATCATTCCTCACCTACCTCTTTACCATCACTCTTAACTGCGTATACATTGTCTACATAATTAAAGCCTGCTCCCTGTAAGAATGATTTAAAGTGGTACAAGTAATCATGTAGATCACCCTCAGTTACAAACATCTGATGAGAGCTTGTTGTTTTATTTCCGTCCTCATCGTAAGTCTCTGCTGTAAACTTTACAATGTCTGGATGTAGTTCGTTATCCATTACCAGTTCTTCCCCTTAGTCTTTTCCATAAGTTCAATCATCTTGTTAAGATACCACTTAGCTTTCTCTGCATC
>ENA-UZWT01001653-UZWT01001653.1-metagenome-genome-assembly--contig:-Day-1-50m-contig-1653_pt1 | contig 39722 bp, 14 predicted proteins | sample MGYA00260338_ERZ794898 | MGnify/ENA metagenome assembly ERZ794898 | reverse complement strand
AATATTGAAAGTGCATCAAATAGAAATACATATTTCAACGCAGGTAACGTCGGGATTGGTACTAACAGTCCTAATACTACTTTAGAAGTAAATGGTGATATTAACTTTAATTATGCTGGTGATAGAGGATTTATTTGTGATCCAGGTCAAGGAACGTTTAGCTTAGGAGATATTAATGAAATAGGTGGAGGAGCTTATATAACAACTAACAATACTAACATTGATTATTATGCAGCAGGTGTTATTACAGGTAGATTAGAAGATGACGGTACACTTACTGTAACAGGTGATATGGTTGCATATGGATCACCTTCAGATAAAAGATTAAAAGAAAACATAAAACCTATTGAGTCAGCTTTAGATAAAGCAATGAAACTTCAAGGTGTTACTTTTGATTGGAAAGAAAATAATAGTATATTAGATATAAAAGAAGATATAGGATTTATTGCTCAAGATGTACAGAAAGTTGTACCAGAACTTGTAAGAGAAAATAGTAATGGTATGCTATCTATGAGACACCAAGGAATTACACCTATACTTCTTGAAGCTATAAAAGAATTAAAAGCAGAGATAGAAGAACTTAAAAAACAGATTAAATAATGGCAGTTCCTACATCAGGTAGACTTGATTTAATAAAATTAGCAAGAGAAGCTAAGTATGCTGATTATTTTGGTACTCAAAATATGGGTACTGTATCTTTGTATGATATAGTAAATGGTGGTAATGCACACGGATCAACATTAAGTTACCCTCCATTAAACAGAAACTGTTTACCTAACCCTACAGGTAGTTTACCAAATAATGCTGCTAATCCTTGTTCTCAGGGATTAGATGTATGTTTTATTATTGATTATACAGGAAGTATGGGTGGTGTAATTGAAACAGTAAAAGATGGTCTTGCTGATGTAATTGCACATATAAATACAGAGTCAAGTAGTGATTATAGATTATCAATGATTACTGTGGATGAAGAAGATTCATCTACACCAAATTATGCATCGTGTTCTCAGTACACTAGTTTACCAGCATCTCAAAAAATAGTTAATCAAGGTTCCAATAATAGATATCAAATATTTACAGCTTGGGAAATGTTTCCTCCTACTACTAATAATAACTCAACTACATTTACAACAGCAGTAGATAATTTAAATGGAGGTGTGTCAGGAAGCTCTTGTATTCAATTAGGATATGGTGTAAATGGTCCAGAGCCAATGGATTTAGGTCTTGGTTTCGTTATTAATTCTAATAATTTTGTAAATGATTTTAGAAGTCAAGCAGCTAAATATATTATTATGATTACAGATGCTGCTCCAGGTGGAGGAGATGATGCATTTACAAGTGATGATTATTATAATGTACTAACGCTTACAGCAACTTGTGTTTTTAGAGGTATTAAAGTTTTTGTATTGGGATTGGGTGTAAATTCTAATATTACAATAAGTGGGACGGTAAGGTATCCTTGGAGAGAGTTAGCTGATCAAACAGGTGGAACTTGGGATACAACATATGACACAACAGATGTTGAAGAAGATATAACCGTTGCTTGTGAGGGTGATGGTGTATATGTACCATATAAATTTTCTGCGTGGTATGGTTATGATAAAGATTGTACATCGGGTATTATACCTTTTAATACATCTGTTGTATCAGTTTCTCAAGCGGGTGCATGTGCATCTACAATTAATCAAACATATTATCACAATGGCACAGGAACTTTACCAGCTGTAGGTGATGATTGTTATGCTAACCAAAGTTTAACAACTGTTTTAGCTGCTGGTTATTATATAACATCAACTGTATCGGGTGGTTCTGGGTTTAGAATAACTGGAACAGCAGGAACTGTTGCTTCATTATTTTCTTGTGTAACATTAACACAATTCCCAGGTTCCTCTGGTCAACCTGGTATTAAGTTTATATGTGACCAATCGGCAAGTACAAATTACTGGCACGATGGTAGTGCCTCATATCCACAAGTAGGAGATACGGTATATACTGATTCAGCAGGTACAGCGACTACTTCAAGTAGGTACATAAACTTAGGATTAAGCTATTTAACATTCTCTAATTTAAACGGGGTGGTTACTAATTTAGATATATGTAATCCACCATAAAATAAATAAATAAATAATTATTAACTTTGAACAATTAAAAACAGAAATTATGGCAATTACTTACAAATGGGATATACCCGCAATGAACGCTCACATCCAAGCGGATGGGCAAGAAAACGTAATTTACACAGTACATTACAGATACACTGGATCAGAAGAATCCGGAGACAAAACTTATTCATCAACAAACATTGGAACTCAAAGTTACACGTATGTAGCAGGTGAGCCTTTTACTCCGTATGAAGATACTGAGGCTTTTGAGAACGTGGTTATTGGATGGTTAGAAGGATCAATGGATGTTCCTGCAATGCAAGCTAATATAGCTGCAAATATACAATCTCAAATTACACCTGTAAATGAGGACTTGTATTTTACATGGCAAAATTCTGTACCACCAGCACCACCAGTAGAAGAAACTCCAATAGAAGAAGAAGAGGCAGCTGATGAAGAAGCAGAATAAAATTTAAATATTAAAAATAATTTGTATATTTGTATAAATTATAATTTTTAAAAATCATTATCATGGCAGAAAAAGCTAAAAAAATTACAGCAGAAGAATTGGAAAATGTCCAATCACTTCAAAAAGAGGTTAACAACCTACTATTAAACATAGGTAATGCGGAGGTAGTCAAGAATCAATTAGTTGCTAAGCATATTAAAGTACAAGAAGACTGGAATGCTTTAACAGCTAAGTTAGAAGAAAAATACGGTTCTGTTAATATCAGTTTAGAAGATGGTACGCTATCTGAAATTGAGAAACAAGAAGTTGTAGAAGAAGCTGTAGTAGAAGAGGTATAGTATACCATCATAAATAAGTTTTACAAAATTTTTTAAAGTCAGACATTTCTTGTTTGGTTTTAAAAAATTTTGTATATTATATTTGTATAGGGTGATAGATCACGTTACAATATAGTTAAAAAAATATTTATGATTCCAACTAGTTCAAGCATTTCTACAAACGGATGCGATAATATATCATCTAACTGTGTTATTTGGCAGGGTCCTGATATTGCGTGTATTGATTTATGTACTGGAGATTCTATCTCAGAAGTAGTATCCAAATTAGCTACTGAAGTATGTACACTAATTACAAGTGGTGTAACAGCCAACCCTAATTTAACAGGTTTAGATTTAACCTGTTTAAACATTCCGGGAATACAACCTACTCAATTAGTTGATGTACTAAATGATATGGTTGTTCAAATATGTGCTAATACAACAAGCAAAGTTCAACCTTCTGCAGGATTGCCTATAATGACATTACCTGTATGTTTGCAGTATAATGATGCTGGTGGTAATCCAGTTACACAACTTCCCTTAGATCAATTTGCTACAAGAATAGCAAATCAAGTTTGTTTAAACTTGTCTGCTATAAATACAATACAAACTACATTAACTTCATATAATACAAGACTTAATACATTAGAAGCATGTGTACTTCCTTGTTCAGGTGCTGTAGTAGAAGCTCAGGTTATACCAACATGTATATTACCTAGTGTACTAACAGATGTTTCAGTATTACTGCTTGCCTTAGAAGCAAGATTTTGTTCATTAGAAACAGCAGTAGGATTACCTTCTGCAATTTTAGGAACTATAGGTCAAACAACATTAACTTCAGCTTCAGCTCAATTAACTAACCCTGGTAGTAACTACGGTAGTATTGGAGGTTGGAACACTACACCAGTTAATCTTGCACAAACTGTGCAAAATGCATGGGTAGTTATAGATGATATGTATAGTGCAATTGCAAGTATACAATTAAACTGTTGCCCAAGTGGATGTGACAGTGTTGTATTTGGATATAGCACAACAAATAGTTTAGCTAGTTCAGGAGAAATACAAGGTATTAATTTTAATTTCCAAACGTCTTCTATACCTGCAGCATTTAATGATTGTGCAGGAAGTACTGTTATAACTATAACGGATGTTGATAGTGTAGCGGTTACTTCAATAGTAAATGTTAGTTCTTTACAAAATAATGCAGCAGGAGTATTAATAAATATTCCTACGCTAAATACAAATGGTGACTTAAATGTTTCAGTAGCATTCTGTGCAACTAATGCAATAGACACATGTAGTGAAACACAAACTAGTGTAATCACAGGAGTAGTGCCTTGTCCAGCAGGGGTTACTGCATCATCAATAACTCAAACAGGTGTGACAGTCAACTTCCCTAATTTACTTGGTACAACAGCTACTTATGTTATAGACATAATAAATACTGCAACAACATTAGTTGTAGCAACATATACTCAAAATAATCCTACTGCTACTGTAACACATGCATTTACAGGATTATTACCAGGTACTAATTATAGTATTAGGATAACAGTTACTATGAATGGGGTAACTCAAGTATGTTCAAATCCTACTTTGTTTAGTTCATTAACTGCAGATGCGCCTTGTACAAATGGTATGGATGTAGCATTTATTATTGACTATACGGCAAGTATGGGTGATGAAATAAATGCAATTAAATCTGGAGTAGCATCTTTAGTTAATACTATAGATACTTCATCAGGTTCTAATAATTACAGATTAAGTTTAGTAACAGCGGATGAAGCTGATGGAACTACAGCTTTCCCTACTTACAACACATCTACTGATTATGTTGCTTTACCAGCTTCACAAAGAATTATAAATACTGGAACTGGTCATAGACAATTTATTACTGCTTGGGAAATGTTCCAAACAGATAATGGAACTTCATTTACAACACAATTAAATTTATTAAACACTGGAGCTCCTACTGCAGGTGTTCCTTTAGGAAGTGGTGCTGGAGGTCCTGAGCCTACAGATATGGCTTTAGGACAGATAATAGAGGCTAGTGCATTTACTGGAGCATTTAGAAATGACGTTGCTAAATATGTTATTATTATAACAGACGCAGCACCGGGTGGTAATGATGATGTATTTAACGATACTGATATTGCTAGATTAAATTCATTACAAGCTACAGCATTAGCAGAAGGAATTAAAATATTTGTCTTAGGAGCTGGTACATCGTTTACATATGTAAATGGAAGTACAACAGTTTACCCATGGAGAGATATATCAATCAATACAGGAGGTAATTGGAACTTAAGTGAAGATCCTTCTACAATATCATCAGAAATAGTAGCAGGTTGCTCATAAAATTAAAGAAATAAAAAATGGCATGTAATTGTACAAAATGTAGTAGTAAATGTAGTTGTGCTGACACAGCAATAACCAATGCATGTACCTATACTGATTGTAGTACAGGCAGTGAAAGATGTGATGATATTCAAAGTGCATCATGTGTAAGCTATACCGGTACATCATTTCAAATAGGACCCGCAAGTGAAAGAATAACTATAACTTCTGGTGAAAGATTAGATTCTATTATACAAAAATATGCTATGATTTTAGCAAATGGACTAGGTACATGTACATCAAGCGATGTTCAACATGATCCATATAATGTTTATGCTGGGGTTGTTACAAGCTCTACAGCTTCTATTTTATGGGATGGTATATGGAGTTCAAGTACTGGTTTAAATGTTTATTATGATACACAAATAGCACCGACTGGATGGACACTTGCAAACTCTACACCTATAGTAACAACAGTATCTAATTATACAATAACAAATTTAGTAGCTAGTACAGCATACAAAGTTAAAGTTGTTGATAATAATAATTCCTCTGCATGTAAACCAATAGAAATTTTATTTTCTACACTAGCAACTGGATAAAAAAACAACAGAGTAGTAGTTTGTTGGTTTTCTACTACACGAGTTGGAAGAGATTGGGGCAACTCAATCTCTTTTTGTTTTATAATCATTTGATATTAAAAGAATTAAAAATTTACATATCTTTGGTTAATCAATAAATTTTTACTATGACAAACATCAAAAAACAAATTAGTGAATCTCTAAAGTGGAAAAAACACCCCTCGTATTGTGCTGCAAAATTAAACATTACAGAAAAGCAATACATTAAACTTAAAAAACAAGTTCTTTATGAAAGAAAAAAGAACAAGAAAAAACAAAAGCAGTTACGTGATATATCTTTAGATGTAAGTGTAACAGAAGCAATTGATTTAGAAAATGGAACAGGTAAGTTATCTGGAACATTTAATTACGAACCTAAATCAGCAGAAGAAATTATCTCTTTATTAAAAATAGATACAGACAGGTGGAAACTGTCTCAATACTGGAATAAGCAAATGGGAGACCATTGGAGAGTATCAGCTTTAATTTCCCAAATAAAAAATCCAGAACAAAAACTTTTTGAAAATCTATTAGAAAATTGGACTCCAAAGAAATACAAAATATCAAACTTTACATATAAAACTAGATTTAAAGATGATCCTCATTGTGCTGTAATTTCATTACAAGATATACATTTTGGTAAAGAAGGTAATGATACTATAGATAAAGATTTTGAAGATACTGTAAAAAACTTAGTAAAAAGAGCTAGTGCTATACATTATATAGAAACAATGTATTTTGTTGTAGGAGGAGATCTAATCAACATGGATACTTTTCAAGGTACAACTACAAGCGGAACACCACTAGATAATTGTATGGGTGCTACAGAGGCTTACATACAAGCATTTGATGCAATGCATTGGGCTATAAATTTTATTAAATCTTTTTGTGACAATTTAGTAGTTGTATATGTTCCTGGAAATCATGATAGATTGTCATCTTTTCATTTAGCACATGCTCTTTCTAAATCAATTGAATGTGATAAAATTACTTGGGACGTATCATATGAAGAAAGAAAAGTCCATGTTTGGGAAAATAATTTTAATGCTTTTGAACATGGTGATAAACGTAGCAAAAACAACCCATTAATATTTGCATCTGAATATCCTACACAATGGGGATCTACAACAAACAGAACATTATTCAAAGGTCATATACATACAGATAGAAAGGTAGAATACATGACCTCTAATGAAACAGCAGGTTTTATAGAAAAGACTTTACCTAGTTTAGGCAAGGCAGACTATTATCATCATAGTAACAAATTTACAGGAAATAGAAGATCTGGTAAATTAGAAATCCAACATCCAACAATGGGTAACATATGCGTTTTAACTTATCAAGCGTTATAATGACCCCAATAAAATTTCATTAAGTGAGGTTTTTTTTGTAAATTATAAATATAACTATATGATCAGAAGTTTTAAAAAACCAGATTTAAATGCCTCTAGACATAGAGAAAAAAGATTAGGTATATTAAATGAAGAAACAATAAGGGAATTTAAGGAAAAAAAACCTTTGTATTCTAATATTGATAATGATAAATTAAAAAAAATAATAAAACTATATAATGTAAAGTTATGGAATGCGGTTATAGATTATAGAGATGGTGTAGAGTTACCAGACTCATTAGGTTATTTATTTATTGGAACATGTCCTTCCTCTAAAACAATTAATCCTAATTATACTCTATCACATCAATATGATAAAATCTTACAAAATAAGAATTGGGAGACTGATGGTAATTTAGCTAAGATATTCTATACCAACTGGTCTACAAAATATAGATTTAAAAATAGAGAACTATGGAGCTTTGTTGCATGTAGAGAATTTAAAAGAGCAGTATCTAAATCTTATCCGAAGAACTGGACTAAGTATGTAGTTATGAAAAACAAATATAGAGTTGCTCATTTATATGATCAGAATACAGAACAGACAAAAGAAATTCTTAAAAACTATAATGAATTTGAAATATAAAAAACATGTCAACAATAGCAGAAGCAATATCAAGAATTAGAGGACAAGTTAAAGCAGAAGTGCAAGATGCTTATGTTACAGATAGATATATATATAGCTTAATAGAAAAGTTTGCTCAAGTATTGATGCGTAGACAGGATTATGCTAATAAGCTAATGAAATTTAATTCTGTATGGAAAGCCTTGCCTTATGTAGAACTAATAGATGTAGATAAAGTTGAAGCACATTGTTCAGGTATATCAAGTGGTTGTACTATAAAACGTACAAAAGTAAAACTACCTTCTATGATAGAAGGATATTGGGGACCGCTTATACGTACTGTAAGCTCTATAGATGGCTCACAAGAGCTTCAAGCAACTCAACCGGGTACATACACCTCTATGACTAAAACAACGTCATTTAAGTATAATACAACAAGATATTTTTGGTGGCTAGATGGATATATATATTCACCCAATATAGAATGGGATGCATTAAAACTAGAAGGGGTGTTCAGTTCAGATATAACAGCATGGAATTGTGATACTACTGATGATTGCACACCAAGATACAACCAACAAATATATATACCGGAAGCGTTATTTGCAGAAATAGAAAGTCAAGTTATAAACTCAATGATGACTACAATGCAAGTTCCAGCTGAAGATTCGGACAACAAAATTAATATACATAGATAATGGGAGTATCAAATAAATATAGAACGTTTACTTCATTAATGGAAGATGTATCTATTGACTTTTCTACATATGCTTTAGAAGGTATGATTGAACCTGCACAACTTATAAAAGTTGCAACTAGAGTAAATTATGATTTAGGTTTAAGAATACATAGGACTAAAGAAGTAGTAATAGACATTGAACACGGAAGAGGACAACTACCAATGGACTTTGCATTTCTTAATTATGCATTTCTGTGCGGAGAATATAAAGTAAACGCAACGATGCCTTCTGGTACTCATGTAGAAACGGTTAATGATGTACCTTATGTATCCATTCCAAGTGGAGAAGGTGGGTGTGAAAAAACTCAAACATGTAAAGATGTTTGTGTAATTAAAACATGTGATGGTAACAACAGTCATCAATTGGTTCACAAAATTGGACCAAATCAATATAGAACTTATAGCACATTTATGCAACTAAGAATTCAAGATGTAAATACTACAACTTGTTTTTGTCCTACACTTGGTGCTCAAGCTCCTGATATAGCAGAAGTAGTAGATGGTTTTTTAAACACATCTTTTAGATCAGGAAAAGTATACTTGAGCTATCAAGGTGCCATGGAATCTGCAGATGGAGATCTATTAGTATTAGATCAACCATACTGTAATGAATATTATGAATATGCTTTGAAGCAAAGAATATTAGAAAATATGATTTGGCAAGGTGAAAGTGTTACCCAACAATTAGGTTTAGTAGAGCAAAGATTAAGAGCAGCAAGAAACAATGCATTGAGTTTTGTCAATACACCTAACTTCCAAGAAATGAGAAAAGTTTGGACAATGAATAGGAGAGCTCAATATCATAATTATTATAATATGTTTTTAAGTCATCCTCCTGTAAACCCGCAAGTAATTGGTAATGGAGCACTGAGTTCAGCATCAACAAGTAGTGCAAGTTAAAGAAGCAATTTACTATGGCAAAGCAAAATAATAAAAAGGGTACAACATCTGTAGTTACTAATTCATTTATTAAAGGAATGAATAAAGACATTACTCAAGCTATGGAGCCTGAGCAAAGTTGGTGGCATGCCCGTAATGCAGCTAATAATTCTAATGATGGTGATTTAGGTGTAATAGGTAACGAACCTTCTAATTTGCAATGTGGAGTAATACCCTATACAGTTATAGGAGCTATACACAGATATGGTGATGAGTGGGTAATTTATTCAACTGATAATATTAGTTCTGAAATTGGAAGGTTTGATGATAGTGAATGTAAGTATACAACTATCATTAATGATCCATGTTTAAATTTTAACACAAAAAATTTAATAACAGGTGCATCAAAAGAAAATTTTGATTGTACATGGGAAGTATATTGGGATGATGGTAACAATCCATCTAGAGCATTAAACATAGATGACGTACCATATATTCAAGATTGTGTTGATGAAAATGGTGTAGACATAAATACTCCTGATTATGATCCTGTGGGATGTATAACATGTACTGATACACATAGGTTAGATTGTGAAAAAATAAGATTGGCTCCTTTAGTTGATACACCTTGTGTTGTTTTAGAAAAATCAACAGATGGAGGTATGATGCAGAATGGAGCGTATCAAGCCTTTATAGCTTATACAGAAAATGAACAACGCGTTACAGACTTTATAGGTATATCTAATATACAAACTTTATGGAGTCATGTTGGAACAGATGGTTCATTAGATATTTCTATAAGCAACTTAGATAAAGATTATGAATTTTTTGAATTAGCTTTATTAGTAAGAAATCAAGGTCAAACATATGCTAAGCGTATTGGTTTATATAGTACAGAAAGAAAGAGTATTAATCTAGATTACCTAGATGATTCATTGCTTTCTGTAGATTTAAAATTAATACCTCAACGTAGTCCGGCATATGAAAAATCAGAAGCAATGTATGTTGTTAATGATTGGTTAATTAGACAAGGTCCAACAGAACAGTTTGATTTTAATTATCAACCTATTGCAAATAATATTACTACTGAGTTTGTAGTTAATGAAGTACCAGCAACATATTATAGTTTAGGTGGAAACAAGTTAGGTTTTTTAAGAGATGAGCAATATGCTTTTTTTATTAGATGGATATACAATACAGGAGAAAGATCTTCTTCTTATCATATTCCTGGTAGAGCTCCTGAGTATTATGCACCTGCAGGTCAAAATGAAGATGTAAAAATATTTGGAGATAATGTTTTAGATCCAGATGGAGACCCAGTATTTAAAGTTTATAATACAGGTAGTGTAACTTCTCTTGTAAATGAAATACAACCTGATGGTAGTAGAATAATTGCTAAAGGTAAAATGGGATACTGGGAATCAACAGAAAGATATCCTTCTAACAGGCCTGATATATGGGGAGACTTGTGTGGTAAACCCATTAGACACCATAAGATGCCAGCAGAAGATGCTAGTGATTTTTTACATATAAGTACAACAAGTGGTGATTTAATTAATGTCTTGGGTGTTCAATTTGGAAACATAGGAAGACCTAAAAATAATGATGGAAGTTACTTAACAAATGTTGTAGGTTACGAATTACTTAGAGGTTCAAGAGGTGGAGCTAAATCAATCTTAGGAAAAGGATTGTTTAGGAACATGCGTAAGTATACTGTTCCAAATGCAGAAAATCTAATAGGTAACAGCGTTCAGGGTTTATATCCTAACTACCCATATAATGATTTAAGACCAGATGTATATTTTCATGGGGGAGGTAACAACGATATAAATAGAACAGAAGGTTGTAATAATTTTTCTCAATCTATTAATAATTTTCCTCCGTTAGGTGCTGATGGTCTTGTTGATGGTATACAAACAGGATATTCACAAAAAGCATTTACTTTTTCTTCTCCTGACTTAATGTTTACAAAGCCTTTTTTAAATGCTTATGAAACAAGAATATATGGAGATTTAAGTGGAAGCTCTAGTGGTTACTTTAAATCATCAGAAGACCATCCTCAATTTAAATTATTAAGAAATGGAGCTGCCGTAATTTCAGCATTTATAGGAGTTGGTTATGCTATTGGTCAAGTTGCAGGAGACAGAGGTGAAACACTTAGAGGTGCTCAATCACAATACTTTGCCAATGATTATGGTCAAGTTGTTCCTGGAATAGGAGCTACTTCAGGCGGAGGTTTAAATCTAGCAGCAAATTTTGCTGGGGCAACTTCAGGTAAAGCAGTAGCAGCAACAGGAGCAGCTATATATCAAGGTGTTGACAATGGTATAGCTTTATTAGATTTATTTCCACTTTCTGGAACATCAGGAATAGAAGCTGCAAATCAACTGATGGTTGTCAAAGGTCAGGCAGCAGGATTATTCCCAGGTATGATTGGTGGTGCATTTGATGTTACAAATAATAAAAATAAATCATTATCTCAAATGCCTGCTATAATGAGAGCTTTTGCTACTATATCAACAACAGGTACTAATATAGCAATAGGAGGTAACGAGATTATAGAATTACTATATAATCTAGTAAACAAATCAGATTTTGTTTATAAGTACAATTCACAAGGTTTTTATAATACATTTACAAAAAGAAACACAGGTCTATGGAGAATTAAAAATACTGACTCTAATTATATAGGTCAGTCTTTTCAATCTTTTGATAATGGAAATTACAAAATTAATAATTTATTTAGACCAAGTACAGTAGCTGTTGCATTAGATAAAAAAATATCTGAACCAGTTGTAGAAGATACATCACGTTTTGTTATAGGTGGAGAAGTAAATAAAAATACTCTTCCTATTCCTTATGAAGCGGATTACTTAACAGATCCAGATAGACCACAAAAGAGACCTATATCAGCATATTATGGAGCTCTTAAATTTAATTTTGATAATCAGTATGGTCAACTAGATGGTATAAAACAAATACCTATGAGAGCTTGTGTAGAACAATTAGATCCTACAAAGCCTGATGCTTTTATGTATACATCATCTCCTATATTTAGCGGAGATACTTTTATAACAAGGTATACAGAAAAGGTTATGATGCCTATCTTTGCACAATACTTATATGGGCAACCAGATGAATTTACTTATGATTACTCTGCTCATGTAAATATACCATATCCAAGGTATTGGTTGAATTCTCAAAAATTTGATTTATCTAAATTAGCACAGAATATTGCAACCCTAGGTTTAAGTAGTGTTGGCAGTAGTTCAATTAACCCTACTTTACCAAATGATTTATATTATTTAGACAGAGGTAGTTATAGTTGTTCTCCTACTGGAATAGGTAATGTATTTTCTAATAATGCTGGAGATCCTAATCCTGTATTAGCTATGAGGTATGCATATTCATATTCTCACTCTAATGGTATTTTAGATTTCTTTGTTGAGTCTGAAATTAATTTAGCACAAAGAGATTGGGAAGACACCAAAGAAAGAAGAATATATGATGTATATCAATATAATGATTTAACAGATTTATTTCATGCTCAAATACAAAAGATAGATAATTTTTATAAATATGATGAATCTCTAAGTCCATCAAAGTTTCCAAGTCAATTATCATCTTGGGGACAAATGCAAGGCAGATTTTATGATCCTTATGTAGCAGAAAACTGTTATGTATCAAGACCTAAAAGACTTATATATTCTTTACAAGCACAACAAGAATCTAAGAAAGATTTTTGGAGAGTATTTTTAAATTTTAATTATAAAGATTTTAAGAGTGAAGTAAACGTAATAAAACCTATAAATAAAAGTGGTGCTATAGTATTCTTTCCTTACTTGTCACCTCAAATGTTTCAGGGATTAGATACACTTAAAACTGGTTTAGATACTAAATTAACAATAGGGGATGGCGGACTATTTAGTCAACCTTTTCAAAACATAGCTAACTCAGATTTATCAAATGAATATGGTTCTTGTGAAAATTTAAGAAGTGTGATTAATACACCTATGGGTTTATTTTATATTTCACAAGCACAAGGAAAAATATTTAACTATGCTGGTAAAGGTTTAGATCCAATATCTAATAAAGGTATGAAGTGGTGGTTTGAGCAATACTTACCTTCTCAGTTAGTAAAACAATACCCAGAACTAGAACAGTCTGTACTATCAGATAACCCTGTTGCAGGTGTTGGTTGTCAATCTATCTATGATCAGAATGACGATGTAGTTTACTTTATGAAAAAAGATTATAGAGTTAAACAAGAATACTTATCAATTATAAGTTACAACGAAGAACAAGGTTTTACACTATCGGGCTTTGTACCAGGAGCAGAAGTCCCTATAACACTAGGAGATCCTATTTATTTTGAAGATTGTTCTTGGACTATTAGTTATGATCCTAAAGCTAAAGCGTGGATATCATTTCACGATTGGCATCCTGAGTTTGCTTTACCAAGTATAAATCATTTTTTTACAACAAAGACTATTGCTACTGATGTAATTCAATGTCCTCCTGGATATGCTTTAAATGCTGACACAGGATTATGTGAGCAATTAATAAATGAAACAGCATTATCAACAGTAACTGTAGATGATGTAGTAGCTAATGTTACTGGTGGAACACAAGATTGTTTAATAGATGTTGTTATTGCAATGGATTGGTCGGGTAGTACAGGTAATCCTGTTTATAATCCTGTAACTGGTGCTATGGGTAATACGGATAGATCTACTGCACAATTAAGATGGTTAGATGTATTTTTACAAGATACTGAAATTCAATCAGAATTGTCAAGTGGTAATATGCAAATAGGATTTACTGGATGGTCTGGTGTTTCAACACAATGGGATCCTATGTCAAATACTAAATCTCGTATTTCTATTATAAACTGGTATATAAATAATTGGGCAGGTGGTGGCACAAATGCTCAACAAGCAATTTTTGGAAATGCAAACTCACCAACAACGGGTAATGGTGCTTTAGCATTATTAAATAATAAATCCGGATCTAGTTTAGGTGACAGAACTGCAAGTACTAGCTTTAAACAAATATTAATTACTGTAACAGATGGTACAGGTGGTACTCCAGCAATTAGTGGACAAGTAGCACAACAGCAAAATCCTGCTATTATAAGTGGAGCAAGTCAACCTCAAAATACAGGATCTTGGGCATTAACTAATTTAGGTGCTGCTAACAAACAAGAACTAATAGGTGTATTTTGTGGAGCTAATGCAAATTGGCAAACAGGGTTTCTTTCTAATATTTTAGATAGTTTAACAAATACTCAATATAATAATGCAACTGATACACCTGGGCCAAATCAATTTACGATGAATGCTCAAAATAATAGTGAATTAGAAGCTGTTGCTAATCAAGTGGCGGGATCTTTATGTAGCCTTCCAACTGTGTGTACATGCCCAACTGGTTATACTCTAGTCTATAAGAATAGCAGTACTAATTTTTTTACTGAAAGTTCTGGTATTTGTTCTAATGAAGAACCACCTGTTTGTAGAAAAGTTACATGTGAATGCCCTACTGCACCAATACCAGATGCGGTAACAACCATTACAGGTGTATGTCCAAGTACATCACCAAAGATATTTTCTATTGGAGATCCTTCTTGGGTAGATCCAACACCTCAAGTATGTAATTATTTTTATTATAATACTGTACCTGGTAATACTAGTGTAGGCTCTATATGGAGACATAATGAAAGATGTGATAGTTTTGCTAATTTTTATGGTACCGATTATCCATGGGAAGTAGAGTTAGTTGCTAATACGGGTCAACAAGTTAATACACTTAGAAGCATTGAATATCAAATGCAGGTTTTTGTATATAAAGGTGTCATGGGTAATGCTTGTGGTGATGACAAATGGGAAGATTTAAATTTTAACTTTGATCAATCTGTTATATATAATAGTGAACAAGTATCAGGACTTTTAAAATTAACACCTACTCCTTTTAATAATCCAATTCTAGAATTAACATATCCAATTATTAATATAAATGATATTAATATTTTATGTTCTAAGGTTGAACAAAAATATAGGTTTAATCAATTTTGGGATATAACTAATGACAGAGGTGAATTTACAAATGCTGAACAGCCTATATGGAATACAGAGTACAACGGATATATTAAAAATTTAAATCCTACTAATTTAAATTATTTAAAATCTCCTTTACAACATAAAAAATTCAGAAGCTACTTTACAAATATTATATTAAGAAGAGCACAGTCTGGAAATAGAAAAATGTTGTTAAGATTAAATAATACTAAATTACTTACATCTCTTAGATAATGGAAAACAAAAAAAGCATAGGATTACCCGGTGGACCAAATGAGTTTTTAAAAGAGATAACTCAACATATATCTGTAGAAGGTTATAAGCGTTATAGTAAAGATGTAAACAACCCTTACAATATTATTGAGTCAGGTAATATTACTATGGAAGATGTAGACTTTCCTGTTAAGGGTACAGACAACTTGGGTAACGAACAAATAATGATGCCTGGTATGAACTATCAGTTTCCAGGAGATAGTGTCTTAGAAGTCCCTATGGCTCAAGGTGGTAAAGAAGTGGAGGAAAAATCCGTTTGGGGTTTAGTTAAAGAAATGGCAAAAATTCCAGGTGCTAATATATCTAACTTGTTAGGTGTAATGGGAATACCTGCAAATCTTGTAGCAGAAGCTACTGAATCACTTACAGGACGCGGCGATGGTCAGTTTAATTTTATGGATGCTATACCAAGCTTTGCAACACCAGGATCAGATGATGAGATATTTACATTTACAAATCAAAATGGTACACCTGTAAAAAATATAGCTGGATTAGAAGATGCAGAAGGAAACCCATTAGTAGAAAACCCTGTGGGTGCATTTATTACTAACTTAGCAACTGACCCAAGTACTTACGTAGGAGCAGGTGTGGTTAAAAATCTTATTAAAAAAGGTATTAAAAAAAGTACTAAAAATATTACAAAAAAGGTTGTAGAAAATACACCTAAAGTTGTAGATAATGTTACACCTAGTTGGTCAAGAGGAGTTCCAAATTATGGTAATTCACCAGAAGGTATTCAGGATGCTTTATCATCTATGAAATTACAAGGAAAGTATTTAGATGAAATTGGTTTTAATGTTAACGATGTAATTGCACCTAATGTAATTAATCATGGAAATAAATTTGGTAGACAGATTGCAGAAGTTGCATTACCAAATGGTCAATCACAATTATTTTACAAATCAAGTGGGTTAGCTGGAAAAAAAGGAATAGGAAAAGGTGGAACTACTGAAGGATTATGGCAACCATATGGTGGACATGCATCAGCAAATGGAACAAATAACTGGTTTATTAAGGATATTGGTTATGAAAACTTTTATGATAGCAATAGTTTTAAAGGTATAGCCAATAAACTAGATGAAATAGAATCTGGTTGGGATATGAGTGAACAAGTTTTAAAAAGTAAATTAAAGTATGGTGGTCAACTACCAAAGGCTCAAGATGGTAATGGTGAATATAAAGTAGCAAGTGGAGATACATTTTATGGTATTGCTAATAAAAATAAAATATCATGGGACGCATTAAAAGAAGCTAACCCTAATTTAGATTATGATAATTTAAAATTAGATCAATCTATTGTTATACCAAATAAAATAGATAGATCTCCTCCTATACCAAAAGAAGGATTATCTAAAAATTCTAATGTATTAGACTATAATGCTTTATCTAATTATTTAGTAGATACTAGAGGAGGAACATCAGATACATGGGGGCAATTGGCAGATACAATTGCTTATCATGAGTCAAGCCCATGGTCAAGAATGGATCCAAAAGCTAAGCAATATAAAGGTGGACCTGGTAGAGGTTTATTTCAATTTGAAGGTGAATCATTTAATACAGCATTGAAAAGATATAAAAATGTTGCAGGCGCAAGAGGCTTTACTATAAAAGATAGTATTGTAAATGCTAAATCAGCTGACGAACTATCTTCAGAAGATCAGTATGCATTGTTTCTAGCAAATTTAATTGAGTCAAAAACAAAACTTTCAGATTTTGCAGACGGTAATATATCTTCTTTAGATGTATGGTTAACGGGTCATAAAAATGTAGAGGCTGATGGGGACAGAGCTAGTTTTTTAGAAAGTAAAACAGCAGCAGAAAAAGAAGGTATTAAGAATGGATATAAAACATTTCAAGAAGGTGGTGAAAAATACATAGTTTCTGCTGGAGATAACTTAAGTAAAATTGCTAATAAATATAAAACATCTGTTGATGAACTTGTTAGGTTAAATGATATATCAGACCCTAACATGATTAATATAAATCAAGAATTAGTTGTACCTAAAATAGCACAAGACTCTACCCTTAATAAGTATACTGTTAAATCTGGAGATACGTTAGGTAAATTAGCAACTAAGTACAATACTTCTGTTACTCAATTAGCTAAGTTAAATAATATAAAAGATGTAAATAAGATTAATGTTAATCAAGAATTAATTTTACCAGATTCATATAGAGAAGAGAAACCATTAAAAGAAAAGTCATGGTATAATGTAGATGACATTCAAAAAAACAATAATAAAATTAATGATTTAACTGATGAAAATATTATAATTAATTCTCAGTTACTAAATAACCCAAATCAAGCATACGTTGTAATTGACAAAAAAACACAAAGATTAAAATTATATAGAGGTGATGAGGTTGATTTAGATTTTGAGGTTTTAACTGGGGCAAATGATGGAGATGCTCAGACAGTAACGAATGTAATAGATTATAATAAAGATGGTATAACTACCGAAGCTGACAAAAGAGGAGGTAAATATAAAACTGACTGGATGGCTGGTAACAGATCAACTGGTGCAGGTATTTATACTATAAATCAAAGTGCTCCTACATCCGAGGACAGATATCAAAATGCACCGTCTTTTAATTTGCTAAATGAAAGTGGTATACAAGTAGGAACATCTATACATGGTACACCTGGATTTAGAAATAAGTTTTTTGATGATGGTAATCTTGAAAACAATAGCGCATCCAATGGTTGTATTAATGGTAAGTGTTCTGATTTACAAGCTTTATATAATATGAATCTACCAACTGGCACACCTGTTTTTATATTACCAGAAGATGAAGGTAATTCATTCCAACAAGTAGATGGTAAAGCTGTGATGAGAATGAGTAATAAAAATAGAAAAGATTACTTAGAGTATACAGATTTAAGAGATAACAAGCAAGAAGGTCAAGGTGGTAATTATAGTACTTCTACATTATCCTACAAACCTATACGCGCTAAATTAGACAAAGAGTTATTTGAAGAAAAAGTATATTCAGCTTTTGATTTTAATGATGATGATGAATTTAATAATACAACACAACCTTTTATTACTGCATTAGAAAAAAACAAAAAAGATATAATGTTGGCTGCACAAATACCAGGGGATGTGTATAATCAAATAGCAAAAATGGCTTTTGGTATATATGGTACTGAGTCAAACTTTGGTGATACACATAGTGGTTTAGGTAATTTAGGTAGAGCTGCTACAAAATATTTTGATAGAGAAGGTAGTTCAAGCCCAGATGTTGTTTCAAAATATAACACTTATGATATCAAAGGTGATAACAATAGTGTAGGATATACTCAAATACGTTGGAGTCAATTAAATGATAAAGAAAAAAGTGCATTAAAAAGTTTTGATATAACATCAAATAAAGATTTTTTAAATCCTGAAAAATCAGCAATAGCTACTGCTACAATATTGGGTATTAGATATAATGAACAATTGACAGCTGACCAAAAAAAGGATGTGTGGAAGAATTTACCTTCTAAATGGAACAACAGATCTAACTATGCAAGCAGAGTTAAAAGGAATTCACGATATTTGCAATTTGAACAATTAGATAGATTAGAAAAAGGTGGAGAAATAGAAAATAACATTATGTATAAAAATTATATTAATGGTGTTTATGAAGGTAGTAAGATGCAATCTAAAGCTGAAAAAGTTTATGATAAATTAAATAGGTTACACTATAGAGATGCAAAAGCCAAACAAATGACTCCTGCTAATTATGTATTAACATATATTACAGGGTAACCTTAAACCTCAAAAATTAGTAAATCTCTTGATTTATTTGTATATTATTAATATAAATTAACTCTTGTGAAAGTAAACAATAAAAGTGTAAAACAAATGGGTGGGTCAGCTGCAAGCCAGCAAGCGGATCCGGCTATGCAACAAATTACAGAATTTGTTTCTACATCTATTAATAATGGAGAAGATCCTGTTGATGTAGTTGTAAGTTTAGTGGGTCAAGAAGTTGATCAAGAAACAATTGCACAAATTTTTATGCAAGCTGGTTATGCAGAAGAAGATGTTATTGCTTTATTTGAACAAGTACAACAAAAGATGCAACCTCCTGGACCTGCATCTCCAGAACAACAAACACAAGATCCTCAAGAAATTGCTAGAAATGAAGCAATGACTCAAGAGTCTCAAATGCAACAAGCAAAATCTGGTATTGAAATCAAACCAGAAAACAAAGGTAAGTTTACAAAATGGGCTGATGCTCGTGGTATGAGTGTTTCTGAAGCTGCTAATAAGGTTATGTCAAATACAGAAGCATATCCCCCATCTGTTGTTAAGATGGCTAATTTTGCTAAGAATGCAGCGGGTTGGAACAAAAAAGAAGGTGGTGAACAAAAAGCTTTTAAACCACACTTTATGTATAAAGGTGATAGAAAGATAAGAGCTAAAGATATAGAAACACATCTTAGACTTAAAGAAGCAGGTTATGGGCATGATGCACCTAAAGCACAGACAGGATTAGAGGTAGATAAAAAAGGTAATCGTTTTATTAATGGAGTAGTTCAGGCAAGAGATGAATGGACTGCAGCACCAAACTATGTAAACCCTTTAGCTTTTGAATCAGGAAATAATTTTAGTGTTACAGATGGACTTCAAGTCTTAGGTACAGGTGTTAATAAAATGTTTGGATCTGGTGATAAAAATGAAGATGGTTTAAAAGATGGATTCTTTAGAGATTTAAAAAGAAAAAAAGCATTAAGAAATTTAAAAAAGGGTGATTATTATAATTATAAAATAGAAACAGATCCTAATGATACTAATACATATGCGTATGATAATTTAGATTTATACAATGCATCAAAGAATAATGGGGGTTTAAGAAATTTACAAACATTTACGGATGATGTAAAAGAAAATTCAAGATTAAACTACAATACTAAAACAGGAAAGTATGATGCTTTAATATCCAGTAGAGAATTAGACAATGATGTATTTGGTAAAAACCCTATATATAAGCTTGGTAAAAACTTTAATTACTTTGATGATATAGATGCTAATACAAGGCAACAAATTATAGATTATGGCAATGCATCCGCTAATGGAATGCCAGAAGGAACAACATTAAGTATTGATCCTGTAACAGGTGCAATAAGTTATCCTTTGGCTGGAGTAGATAATCCTAATGAGTACAATACTATGATGGGTTATAATACTTTTGGTAAAGGTAACACAAGCGAGCTGTTAGAAAATTCTACAATTCCAGATACTGAAGTAGATCTTACTAGAGAACCAAGTATTATGGATGCTGAAGTACTAAATTTTAAAGAATGGGCAAAGCAAGATTCTTTTAATAGAATGGGTGCTAACGCTCCACAACAATATCAAGACTACCTTAAGGGTGTTGAGTATGATCCAACAAACGATCCAACAAATAAAAAACCAAAACAAAATATATTTAATAAAACAGGACAGTTTTTTGAAGATAAATATAAGCAAGCATTACCAATTTTAAAACAAGGTGTTAATGAAGCTGGGGAATTTATATCAGAAGCGGGAGAGTTTGTTAAAGAAAAAGTTAATGATGTAGAAGATTTTATAGTAGATAAATTTGGAAAGAAAAAAACATACAAAGTAGGTAGTGCTGAGCATAAAGCTTTAGATCCAACAAGTTATAAAAAATGGCAAGAAACTCAAACTGACAACAATAAATTAAAAGACGGAGGTGCTTTACCTAAAGCTCAATTTGGTATGTTTGACTTTGATTTTTCTATGTATATGGATAGTAATAAACCTGAAGTTAATACTTATTTTGAAGATTTGTTTTCAGGAAAAACAGATTACATGAGGGATACACAAGCTGTTGCAGATGCTCAATTAAAAAAAGAAAATCCAGGATTAGGACCTACACCATTAGAACAAAGTAATCTTAATTTATTTACAAGTCAACAGCAAGGAGAACAACAAGAGGAGGAGCAAGAAATAAATACATTTGATGATCCTACAGTTAAAAGAACTAATAAGTTACAAGGAGGCCTAAACAGATTTATGGATAGCAGAGCTATGAAAGGCTATACAGGTGTTTCTGAGTTTGCTGTACAAGGAGCAAGAGTTTTAAATAATTTCTTTGATGATAAGGCTATTGCAGATGCACAAGCAGACAATAGAAACAATATGGTTGCAGATAATTTATATGCTATTAAAGAAAATCCAATGCTTAAAAGAGGAGCTTGGGATATTAATACAGGAACATTTGGTAGTGAAGGACAAAGAACAGTAAGAACCAATATGGGCATAGCACAAGAAGGTGGAGAAACAGCAACAGTTGATTCATTATTATTAGCAAAATTAATTGCAGCAGGAGCTGATATTGAAATATTATAATTATGGCAAAGATTAAAATAAATAAATTACCTGAAGGTTTTAAACTAGTCAAAGGTAAAGTTGTTGAGAATGAATTAATGAGAGAGGGTGGTATGCTAAACACCGGTGATCAAGCTAATTATGGTTTGGTTACAACTCCACAAGAGTACTATAGTAATACTAACTTTAATGATACAGATGATAAGGATGTACGTTATAGTTTATCTAGTGTACCAAGAGATAAAGCTAATATAGAAGCTGAAGGTGGAGAAACTGTATTAACAGATTTAACTAATGATGGCCAGTTTGGTTTATATAACATTACAGGACCTAGACACAGTGCTGGTGGAGTTCCAATGTTTTTACCAGAACAATCATTTATTTATTCTGACACAGAAAAAATGAAATTTACAAAAGATGAGCTAGCAGAGTTTGGTATTAATGCTAAGAAAAGAATGTCACCTGCTAAGCTTTCTAAAAAATATGAGCTTAATGACTATTATGCTCATTTAGAATCACCCTTTGCAGATAAGATACAAGCTGTAACTTCTGAGCTTATGCTTAAGAAAAACATGATGAATCTTTCTAAAGTTGCATTTGGGCAAGAGTCTAAAAAGAAATTTGAAGATGGAGTGCCCTTAGCAGCACATCCTTATTTAGTTCAACAGGGAATTGACCCACTAGAATTTACTGCAAAAATGGAAGCTATAACAAGAGAAGAAGCACAAATGAAAATGATGGCTTCATTACCACCAGAGCAACAAGAACAAATGATGATGCTTCAACAGATAATGGCACAAGTAGATGAGCAAGGTGGTGTCCCTCAAGAATCAATGGCTAAGTATGGTCAAGAACTTCCTAAAGCTCAGGATGGTGAATTTGATAATTTTGGTAAACCTAAAAATGATATACAAGGTTCAAGCATGATTGATTTTGAAAGCTTACTTAATGATATCACACCAATGGTTTTAAATACACAAACACAAAATGATTTAATACAACAACTAAAAGATACTTTTAATACAAGTGGTTCAGATGGACTCAATAAAAAGTTAGCAAGTATAAAAGAAACATATTCTCCTACAGGAGCAGGTGTAGGAGTTACAGTTAAGAAAGACCCACCCACAAAGAAAAAGAAAAAGAAAAAATCCAACAATGTTGCATTTGATCAAAGTATGCAAGATCGTTATACTAATGATTGGGGAATAACATTTAATGATAATGGTGTTGGATCAACTACATACAGTGATGTACAAGGATATCAAGACAATGGGTTATTTGGAGGTGCTTCTGAAAATTTAGAAGGATGGAAAGAAGCTAATGCCAACTATCCGGGTATGGAAGAATTACTTGCATCTTTACCTAAATATGGTAAAAAGAAAAATCCAGAAGTTGAAAAATATCAGAAGTGGTTTAATGAAGTAAGTATACCAGAGCAAGTTGCTGCAATGAGAGCAGAACGTGAGCGTGTTGGAAAAGAGTTTACAGATGAGGATGAAGCCACAGCAATTGAAGCTCTTATTAAAGATTATGGTTTTAAAAAAGGAACAGGTACAGGTTATGATGGTAAGATGGGAACGTGGACTTCTTCACGAAGACCTTTTACTTTTAAAGATGCTGAAGTTCCTGAAGAACCAAAAGATGAACCACGTGAAGAAATAAAAACAATTATACCAGAAGAATATACACCACCTAAAGCAGAGTGGTGGAAACAAGATCAAAACAATTTGACTGCACTGGGTTTATTAGATGATAATTTGTATTTACCATTTCAACCTGATGTGCAAAGAACTACGCTTAGTCCTACATTTGATGATTGGAGAGGTGCTGTAAATGCAAATAATGCTTCAGCAGGAACAATGGCAGGTGCACTTGGTGCTGTGGGTGGACCACAAGCTGTTGCTAATTCTAATATACAAGGGCAGAATCTTGCTGCTAATGCTGCTGCAATTGGTAGAACAAATACAGCTAATGTAAGAACTGCTAATCAATTTGAAGCAATGCAAGGACAAATGGATGCACAATTTAATCAATTAGAAGCTAATAGAAATGTTAAGCAATATGATGATACACAAAAAGTATTACAAGCTGCTGACAATTTTAGGAATTGGAGAATGGGAGAAAATGCCAAATTACAAAATGCTGCATTGACTAACAGAGCTAATACATTTAATCTTAATACTACTTATGACAACTATGCTGTTGATCCTAGAACAGGTGGTATGGTAGGTTTTACTAATCCTAATGCATTGAAAAAAACAGGTAGTGTTGCAGATAGAGAATCTAGAAAAGAACAATACTTCCAAGACATTTCAGAACTATCTAAGGGATTAGGTAGAACACCTTCAGAAGCTGAAATCAAAGGTTATCTAAGTAGAATTGGAGGAACTCAACCTAATGATCAAACTACAGTGGGTCAAGCTGAATTAAAAAGCAGAGGTGCAGCAGGAAGAACAGCAGTAAAGAAAGGAAAAGAAATAAAGAGAATGGTAGTGCCATTCTATACAGGTAAGATGGGTGGATAAACCTCAAAGGTTTTAATATTTACCTTTGTAAACTTAACAAATTTTAGTAATTTTATAATATGGCAACATACGTACCAGGATCAGAACAATATTTACCGGACATCAAGCCGTTTACACCAGACTATAAATTTTTGTCTGCAGTTCTTGATACACGACAAGATAAGTATAATACTAATTGGCAAGCAACAAATGATGTATATAATAAAGTTGTATATGCAGGTTTGTCAAGAGAAGATACTTCAGAACAGAGAGAACAATATGTAAACAATCTTGCTCCTTCTTTAGAGAAGATTGCTGGTATGGATTTATCATTGGCACAAAATGCCCAATCAGCTAAAGCTGTTTTTGCACCATTCTTTGAAGACAAGTTAATTGTTAAGGATATGGTTAAAACAGCTAACTATCAAAAGCAAATGTCTTATGCACAACGTTTACAAAGCTCTGTTGATTTTGATCAAAGAGATTTATGGTGGGCAGATGGTGTAAAAGAGCTGCAGTATAGAATGGAAGACTTTATAAACATGAGTCCTGAACAAGCTTTGAATGCTAAACTATATCAATATACTCCGGATGCAGACTTAGGTAAGATGGCAGAAAAAATGTTAGGTGAAATGAAGCCTCCTTTAAAAATGAAGTTTGATCATTTTGGTAAAGAACCTGATGTGGTAAATGCAGATGGTACAATTACTAAAGGTAAAGTAAACGGAGATTGGATAATTACCACTACTAATGGAGAAGCTGTAACAGGACCTGCATTAGCAATAATACAAGAAAGACTTCAAGATGACCCACGAGTTCAAAATGCATACCGTACTCAAGCTTATGTAGCTGGTAGAGATTTTGCTGCAGAAGGTATGGCTGCAGGATCATTTGCTAGTGTTGAAGAAGGTCAGAATGCTTGGGCTGTAGAAACAATTAAAAGAATACAAGAAAACAATAATAAAGATATCAGTGATGGTACTAAAAAATTAGCAAAGCAACAGCAAGCTACTGTAAGATGGAATAACTATAAGCAAACAAATGGTGTTATACCAGGATCTGATGATGAAAAAATAATGAACGAAGCACAAAGTGCATTTGATGCTACTAGTGCCCGTTTACAAAACAGGATGAAAATCAGAGATGTTGCTGCTAATACTTCACCTGATTTAGAAAGCAACTTAAATAGAGCATATCAATTATTACAATTAACTAATATGCATGGTGATATGTTAAAAGCAGCTAAAGCATATAGCATGCGTGATATGGAATCTACGATGAGAGAAACAGATGCCGCTAAAGATAGAAGAAAATTTAAATATGATATGGCCAAGCTTCGTGCAACATCAGCACAAAGAAGAAGTTTGGCATTTGATTTACAAAAACAAAAAGCTGCTGATGATTTAAAACAAGCTATATTAGAAGGAAAAGTAGGTGATCCAAATGATCCAACTTTAGCTGCACTAGCTAATGGTAAAAAAGATTTTTCTTTATCAGAAACAACTGTATGGCAAGAAGGTGATGATGTGTATGAAATGTCTGTTAAGTCAAAATTAAAAGATGATCAGTTAAATTTAGAAAGACAAATTAATAATGTAATTAGTGCAGCCACACAATTAAATGCAACTGCTGGTTCAAAAGAAATTATTATACCGGTTGAATATATAAAAGATGGTCAAACAGTAACGGAGAACATGTCAATACCAAACTTACGATCTTTTTTAAGTCAACAAACAGAAGATGAAAATGGTGTTAAGACATATGTTAATAGAAGCGTTATAGAACAGCAATGGCAAAATTATAATGCTTCATTAAAAGATCCGGAGGCTCTTGCAAAAATGAATGTTGATTTTACAAAATCAGGAAATTATAATCCTTTATTAAACTCATTTGCAGAAACAGATAATTCTATCATTAATTCTGATATGGATTTTAAAACATCCTCACAAAAACAATATAATGCTTACCTGGATGCTAAAAATTTATTACAGGGTAATGATTTAGAAGACACAGAACTTTTATTAGATGCTGGTTTTGGTGAGATATGGCAAAAAGGAGAAAGTGGTTTAGATGTTATGTTAACTAAAAAAGAGTATGTTGACAGAGCTATAGAAAAAGCAAAAGAAGGAGAACTAAAAAACCCAGATTTAAATGGCATAGATAACTTTGGATTTGGCGGTCCAGATGAAAATTATATGACAACAGTAACCATGGGTAGAAAAGAGATGAATGTTGTTAGAAGTGTTTTTAATAGTACTACTCCTTACTTTGTAAAAGATACACGTACTGGTATACAATATACTACAGAAGATACAGGTAAGCCGGCAGTACAAAAAATAAGGGGTAATAGAGCTATAGAGATGCCTAGGCAAAAAAGAACTATATCTATAAAACAGGTTAGGAGTGAAGCTGAAAAAGCATATGAAATATTGCAAGAGCAACAAAACGAAGTTCTTAAAGGAAATATAGGAGCAGGAGAAATTGAAGTAGCAACATATGATAGTGTAAAAAGAAGAGCCGGTAATACTACTGCAGATATACAAAATTATGGAGCTATAAGTTTTCCTATCAACTCAGAAGTTAAAGGTAAGGGTGATCAACTATATGCTGATATGTTAAATCAAATAAATAGCGGCTTACAAAAAGGGACAAAGCCAACTTTTTATATTACAGAATTAGAAAATGCAAAAGAAGAAGGTCCTATTGTTCAATCATTACTTGACGATTGGGCAATGGATTGGTACGCTATGAGAAGTAATAGCAAAGTTTCAACAAATGTAAAAGAAACACCTAAAGGTGAAATATTATATGCTAATACATTTGGAGACCCTGAAAATCCAGAAAAAACAAAAGCAGCATATAAGTTTTTCCCTTCCGATGCTTGGCAAGAATCTAAAGTTAAAGGCGGTGGTGGTGATAGTCAATGGGCTGGATTACCTGCAACTATAAGAAAAAAGATTATGGAAAATGGTATTACATTTACATTTGATCAAGATGCAGATATTAGTGAAGGGTCTCGTAAAAGCCAAGTAACCAATAATTCTAAAATTGCTTCTTTAGTTGAAGCCGGAAATGGTTATTACTCTAATGAAGTTCGTGGAAATGAGGCTGAACCAGGAGGAAGTTATTCTTTCCAAAAAATTAATTCTCAAAATTATACATTGAACTATGAGATACAAGCTTACAGACCATCTGTAAATGGTGTTGGAGGTTCATATGTAAGTCAAGGTGTTGTATCAAGACAAGTTAATATAAATCCAATGGGTTCTATATATGGAGGGAATATGAGCATTTTAGAAGCTATGGAACAACAAGTAAAAAACTTAATAGCACTTCAAGTAAAAGCTAACACTGAGCTAAAGAATAAAGATGTTGCTATTAATGGCAAAAAGTAAAGTAATAAAATCAATAAATTTTACCATAGATGGAAGATCAATTGGATAATACAAATTTAGATAATGCAATTGCACAAAATGAAACTTCTGCTAGTGTAATTGATAAGCAACAATCCTTTACTCCTGTTGAAGAAATGTTTGATACGCCTGAGTATGATGAGTATATTGACATGGCTGATTTAGCTGATATACAACAACTTCAAGCGGGTATTTCATTTTCAGATAAATATGGTATAGATGCGTTAGCTAATATGGGCTCACCAAAACCCTCAGTTGCAACAAATACATATGATCCTTTAAGTCAAAAAACACCACCAACTATAGATGGTATTGGAGGAGTTAATAGAATGTTAGATCAAAGTCTTGATGCTATACAGAATCAAGAAAACATGGGTCCTGCTAATGGTATAGGTTCTCTTGCACCTCAAGTTTCCAGTATAAAGCAATCTAACTTTATGCGTTATTATGAACATCCTATGTATGCTGAGCTAGGTTTTTCTCCTTATGCAAATAATGAAGAATATTATAATACTAACTCTAATGCTTGGGATGATTTGGCTAGAACAGGTGGTCAATTGGCAAGTCTAATTGGTACTGGTTTTAAAAGTGTATATAGAAATTTAAGTGATCCATTTGGTCCTGATTTAAAATCTGCAAGAGAGTTTGAAGAAGCAATGGCAATTGGAAGTTCAACGCGAGAAGGAGCAGCTGGTTTTACAAACAATTTACTTTTAAATTCTGGATATACATTTGGTATTATAGGAAGTATAGCGGTAGAAGAAATAGGTTTAGCTGCAGCTTCAGCTTTATCTGGTGGAACATTAGCTGCCCCTGCTGCTGCAAAAACAGGACTTAATGCTGTAAAACTTGGTAAAACTATTGCAAACAGTTTTGGAGTAACAAGGATTGCTTCAGCAACAAAAAAAATGTTAACAGCTGCAAGAAACGCAGAGGGTGCACGAGATATATATAATGGTTTTAAGACAGGTGGGAAGTTTGTTGGAAAAATATTTGCACCTGAAACAGTAGCAGCAATAAGATCTTTAAAAACAACAAAAAACGGTGCTCAAAATTTAAGCAACATGGCTAAGGCCAGTAAGACCTTTGGTGGTTTTTATAAAGATTTAAGATCATTAAATCTTGCTTTAGCTGAAAGTAGTTTAGAAGCGGGTATGGTTTATAATCAAAGAATTAATGAAAACCTTGCTATACAATCTAACAAAAATTTAGGAAATCCTATAACATCTCTACAGCTAGAAGGAATACAAGATAATGCTTCTAAGGCAAGCTTTGATACATTCCTTGCTAATGCTCCTTTAATTTTTCTAAGTAATCAAATTGTATTAGGTAATGCTTTTGGTGGCTTTAGTAAATCTTTTGCTAGATTGGCTAATGAAAAAGTAACTGGTATTGGTAGAAGAATTATTCAGAAATCCGGGGTTGTTGATAAGGCTGGTAAAAAAAGCTTAGCTAAATTTGATGCTGATGGTAATTTACTTGAAGGCGTTTTTGAGGATGCAGGAACAGGTTTTTCTGGATTACTTAAAAGAGTTAGTTCTGCTGGTATAAAAGGCAACACTAGGAAACTAGCTGGAGCAAGCTTAAGGTATTTTTCTGCAAACTTAGCAGAAGGTCTTCAAGAAATAGGACAAGAAGCAATTTCTGGTGCAACAAATGATTACTATAAAAATGTATTTACTGATCCAATGTCTGGAGGGTATGATCTTTATAAGCAATCTATACACTCTGCAGTAGGAGATCAATTTAGCTCTCAAGGATTTGAAACATTTATGTCAGGATTTTTGATGGGTGGTATAATACAAGGACCACAAAAATTATTTTTTCAAGGTATACCTGCTACATACAGAGCTGCTAAAGGTAAGTATGGAAGTGCTGAAGCAAAAGCTGCTTATGCTCAACAAAACGAAGCTCAGGAAAACTGGCTTAAGACTGTTGTAAAATCATATAATGAAGCTTGGAATCAACAAGCTGAAGATCCATCTCAGTTATGGGATCCTGCAAAATTAAATTTTTTAATTCAGAAACAAGTTGCTGGTGAATTAACGGAATCTAATTACATGAATGATATATTTGGTTTTACTGACGCAAAAGACTTTGCAAAATTTCAACAAATATATACTGTTTTAAGTACAGGCGGTGCACAAATATTTCAGAATCAATTGGAAGATTATGCTAAACTTAGCGATCAAGAACTTATAGATGCAGGATTTGCTAGTAAGAAAGAAGTAGAGAGTGGAAAAGCAAGAGAGCGTTTTCAAAGTATGATTAATCAGATTGAAAAAACTAATAATGATTACAATAATAGGAAAGATGATTTTCCTAATCCTTATGATAGACAACTGTTTAAAAAAGGAACTAAAGAATATCAACAAGAAGCAATTAAAGAAGCGGCTTGGGCTCATGCAAACTATTTATATATGTTTACTAAAGATGGGTTTGATAGAGCTTTAGAAAGATCAAATAGTATTTATCAAACCTTAGCATCAGATCCTTTATTTAAAGATATGGCTGCTAGTGATCTAACTGTTTTATTAGACAAGGATAGTATAGATCAAGAGTTATCTAATTTAGAAGTGGAGCTTTCTGTTTTATCAGGCGATACTGAAGAAAATAAAAAGTTAATAAAAGAAAAGACAGAAAAAAGAGAAAGGTTGTCTGCAATAGAAGCAGTTTTAAGTGATCCAAATAATTTAAATAAAGACGGATCATTTAATAAATCAAAAGTATCTAACAAACTACTACCTGAATTTGAAAAGTATGTAAAATACTTAGCTGGGAGTAAAGGTACATTTGTAGATAAGCAAGCAATAAAGCAAGCATTAAAAGATATAGTTGATTATAAAGCTTTAAAAGGAAGAGCTAAGACTTATGATAAGACTATAGAATACTTAAATAATCCTAAAAGATTTGATGAAATTGTTGAAAGACAAAATCAAGTATTTACCAATGCATTTGAAAGCATGGAGGAGAACTTCAGAGCTGTAGTAGAAGAATATGCAGAAGTAAATAAAAAGAACGAACTTGTAAATCAAATAGCTAATCTAGATAATGGTAATGTAATTATACCACCTGAAAAAGCTAAAGCATTTTTAGCTACAGGAGTTACTGCATTTTTAAATGAGTTTTATAATAAAAACGGCCAAATAACAAAAGATGTAAATCCTTTGCTGTATGCTGAAATTCAAGGATTGCTAGAGGTGTATAATGCCACTAGTAAAAAAGAAGCTCAAGAAGCAGAAGCGGCTGAGATAAGTAAAGTAGAAGCTGAAGTTGAAGCAGCTAACAGAGAAGAGGTAAACACTTCTTTAGAAGAACTAGGTATACAAGAAGAAGTACCACCTTCTAATTCTGAAAAGTATAAAGCGCTACTACTAGCACAGTATAAAAAATATCAAAACGCACAACTTAATAAAAAAACATTGCCTTATGTAGAATGGATCAATACTGAATCTGCTAAGAATTTTAGAAATGCGTTTGCTGCACTAAAAAATGTATGGGTTGCTAATGATAAGTTAATAAATCCAAACAACTCTCTTACTGAAGAGCAAAAGTTAGATGATAACATATTTATTAATTGGTTATTATCAGACAACGGTTTACAAAATAATGTTGTATCAGAAGTTTTAGAAAAGTTAAATGTAAAGCTATCAGATATTACAGGGCAAACAATTAATATGGAAGCTGAGGGTGAAAGCTTTCAGGGAAGTAGTACAAAAAATGTATTTAAAGCAGGTCCTAACTTTTCAATTATAAGTGAAACATATCCTGATCCTGATGGCAGCCCAATAGAATCATATATTATTGTAGATTCAAAAACTAAAGAAGAAGTAGGTTTAGAGTTGTTAGAACAATATGGTGAGAGTATAGGATTCTTTACAGATCCTGATGCTGCCAGAGCAATACTAATTAAATTAGAAAAAGATTACGGAACTTCTGGGGAGTTTGTATATGATGGTGAGACATTAAATACAGGTGGTCTTGTATATAAGAAAGACAATGAAGGTAATCTTATTGAATATAAAATCTTAAGTAAACCTGATAGAATTTTAGAAGGTAAACACTTAACTTTAATTCCAAATGATAAAAGCAATTTGTCATTTGATGAAAAGAAAGAATTTTTAGTTTATGTACCGCCGGGAGGATTTAAAGGTTTTTATGATCTACAAAAGATAGACATGGAAATTCTTGCAGATGATGTATCTAGATTAGATGTATCTGAACCAGTAACCCCTTATGGATATAGAAATAAAAATGATCAAGGTCAATTTACTGAGACATATCAAGAAGGTGTAAATAGATATAATGCTATTGTATCTGCATTAACACAAGATGAAATTAAAAATCTTGAACTTGTTGTTACGATAGACCCACAAGCTGGTCAACAAAAAGGATTATATGTTTATCCAGGAAATCAACCTAATAAGTATATACAAAAAATTCAATCAAAATATATAATTGGAATTAAAACAAGTGATCCAATTATATTAGGTAAAATAAATAATGTATTAGAAGTAGCAGGAATTAATCCTAGTACAGATGCTCAAGGTATATTTGGTTTTATAAATACCGAAAACTTTTATTTTGAAGCCAATGGTGTAGAATTAAAACCTCAAGACTTTACTGTTGATCAGGCAAATAATTTAATTAGATTGCCAGAGTATTTACAGAAAGAACTTACTGAACAGCAAGCATTAGAATTAATTAAAAAGAATTTTGCTACAAATCAGGTTTTAACTAATACATTAGATGGTTTATTCTATGATGAAACTTTAGGAGAAACAATTACATTTAAGGTAAGTGAGTTACCTAACGATATTTCTTTTAATCTACAATTAGGTAAGACAGATTATGACAATAGTTCTACAAGAACATTAAATCAATTAGATTACAACCGTGTTGATAAAGCCGGTAACTATTTAATATATAAACTTGAAAAAGGATTAGAAGGTCAACCAAGAACTGTTACTGGAGTTACAAACTTAGAAGGTGGTGAAAGACGAGAATTATTAGACAAAGTAGAAGCATCTCTAGGTTATAGATATGATGAGATGTTAAATGGAACAGACGGTTATATGGCTGTTGTATTGATGCCTAATGGAACATATAGCTTAGTTAATCTTGCTGCTGAGAAGTTAGACTTTAATGAGTTGATGTTAGAAACAATTGCTGAAGCTCAAAAGGTTATAGGTCAATTACCTAAAGGTACAGGTACACAACTTAAAAAAGGATCTAAAGAATTAAAAAGTCTAAGAGCTTGGAACAAAGCTTTAAATGAAAAACTATTTATTACAAACAAATCTGGCGTTGGTATTTCTTTACAAGTTAGTCCGTGGGGTAAAATAGAATTACAAGTAAGTGTAAATAAAAAGCGCTTAGAAACTATTAGACTAGATAAGAATACTATAATGGGTGAGGAATTACTTAATCCAAAAAAGATAAGTGATTTTATACAACAGTTTAATGATAATAAAACAATTAGTGACGAAGGTATATCTTTAAGTCCTAAAAACTTTACTACTTCATTTCCTAGAAATGCTTCTATTGGTCAGTTATTAGAGTTAACAACTACCAATGTAATTAAGTCTGTTACTAGCCCGTCTAAACTTGAACTCTTTGCAGACCCAGGTGCACAACAGGCAGCTTACAATATAACACAGATGACTTCTGCTGAAGATCGTACTGTAGATAAAACACCAACAACAGAAGAACCTGTTGAAGAAGTTGTTATTGATAAAGCGGTAGAAGTAAAAGATTCTCCGCTGGTTAAAGTAAAAGCTGAAATCAAAGCTTTAAAAGCAAAATTACAAGAAGGTAAGAGTAGAAAAGAACAATCAAAAGCTCTAAGAGAAAGCGAAGAGTATCAAAAGCTTTTAGCAAAAAAGGTTGCTATAATGAGTTCTGCTAATAAAATATTAGCTTCTATGTCTATAACTGATGTAGAAGATATTAATACTTTTTTATCTTGGGCAGAAGCAAACTTACCTGACTATATAAGCATTGAGGACATTGCCATGTTAGGTGATAACTTAAAAGCTGGAGGTGAAAGAGTGGGTGCATTTGTACTAAACTTAAATAATATTGCAGGTGGTACAACAGTCAATGGTACAATCTATACTGGAGCTAACTCACCATTTAGATATCATGAAGCTTTTCATAGTGTATTTAGAATGTTATTATCTGATGCAGAAATTACTAAGTATTTAGGTATTGCTAGAAAAGAGGTAAGAGCAAAACTAAGATCAGAAGGTAAGAGTCTTAAGAAAGAATTAGAAATGTTCAGACGTTCAGCTAACACATATTCAGATATGAGTGACGCTAGACTAGAACAAGAATACTATGAAGAATATTTAGCTGATCAATTTGAGTTATTTAAAACTGGTCCAAAAAATACAAAGACATCTTCAGAAGTAAAATCATTATTTACTAGAATATTAGAATGGATAGAGACAGTATTTGGATCTTATAATAAAAATGATCTAAACACTTTATTTGAAAATATAGACTCAGGTAAATATTACTCATCTACACCGGTAGTTAATCAATTTACTAGTCAAGCAGGTATTACATTAGAAGCTAATGCATTATTACCTTATGATGAAAGAGAAGAAGTAACCGAAGTATTACAATCAGATGGAACTACAAAAGAAATTATTAGAGAAGGTTTCTTATATGTAGACAACGATGTTGCAGATCCTTTGATTAGAAGTATAGCTGCAATGTATTTAACAAGAGCATCTAAAAATACAGATCCTTTACTTAAAAAATCTGATATTTTAAATGGTGTAATGGATGATTTTTATGAGTTGTATAATTCTGCTGATGAAAGATATGCTAATAAATCAGAAAGAGAAATAGAATTATTAGATCAAGTAAGTATAGCATTAGACGAATCTCCTAATATAATTAAAGATCAAGTTTATGGTTTATTAAATGTAATAGATAGTCAAGCTGCAGAAGAAGAATATAATCAAGAAACAATGGAGGAATCCATTGGACTTAGAGGTATAGATGAATGGGGTAAAGATGCTTCTATGGTTGGAGGTATTCAGTCTACACCTAAAGATATTAGAGCGTTCATAGCAACTACAACTAAAGAATCAACAGATTACTTTGGGAACACTGAGTTAGTATCAGGAGAAGCTCTCATAATACCTGTAGATTTTGTAGATGTATATAATGGTTTATTAAAGTCTGTTAAAAATATTGAAAACCCAAAAGCCATGTTGCAGAACATGTATTTCTTTGGTCAAGACAATTTAGAAACAGGAGCTGTTGTAAGCAAATTACTTGCTTCTATTGGAGTGAGTGTTGAAACATTATTATCTAATAGTCCATTACCTTTAGAAATTAAAAACCCACAGCTGTTTCAAGCATTTACAAAAGCTTTTGAAAACTTTAGAGTAGATTATTTATTTACTCAGCGTGATAATGCAGGTAATGTGTTAATGTATTCTGCTGCACAAAGAGATGATGTAAATTCTCAAGTAACTAGATGGGCACAGGCTTGGACTCAAAAAGATAAAATAATTAAATCTGACTCATCAGTTAAAACTAGAACTGAAAATACATTAGATGATTTACAAAGTTTACTTACATCAACTAAAAAAATTACTAATAAAAGTTTAACTAGCGAATCTAAAAAATATCAAGAGGCTCTATCAGATTTAGTAGGTATAAAAATAAGCAAACAATTTATTGCATTTAGTATAGTCTCTGCTAAACCTATAGATGTTTTAACTGTAAAACAAAAAGCTCTTATCAATGCAAACTCTAACGAGTCTCCTCTTTTGTCTGAAGAGATTCTTGAGATGTTAAAATTAATTCAAACAGGGGTTGATTTATACAGCGAAGAGGGTATGAATTCTAGGCTTAGAAATATGGCTATTAGAAATGCACCTTTTGATGAGACAATAGGATTATCTGTATTTAAAAATGCTGAGGGTAATTTAGTTTATGCACATCAAAAACCTACATATCATTTAAAAGCTATACAAAAATTAAATGATCTTGATCAACTTGAAGGATTAAAAGTACAGTTTCCATATCTAGAAAACAATTATCTTTTAAACAATGACGCATTTGTACAACTGAGTGCAGATCAAAGACAAAAGATTTTAAGGTTTGCAGGTTCAGCGGTAGGTCAAATAAATAAAACAGAAGAAGAAATTAATGCAAATATATCAGGTGTAAGTTCAAGGTCGACTTATGGTAATTTTACTCCTCAAGAATTTGCTTTAACTTTAATAAACTCATACACAGCATTAGTTAATACAAAATCCGGAAGAGTTGATTTTGTAGAATACTTTAATAATGCAGAAAACGATGAAGTAAAAACTGCGTTAGCACCTATACTATTAAGAGTATTGGAGTCATCTAATACAGGTGATATGGCGTACATGCCTGTTTTAAAAGCAGTGGAAACATCTAATGGGGTTACTACTATAACAGATGAGACATTAGATATTTATATGGACTCTATTGAAACAGAGTTTAACCGTATTAAAAGAGAAAGAAATACTGAGACAAAAACAACAAGAAGTATAGTAGGTTACAACATTGAAGGTAAAAATGAAAAAGGTGAACCTTTACCTGCTAGAGCTTTTAAATTACACAACTCTCAATTATTATTATCTCCACAAAATAAAACACAATTAGAAGAAATAGCTAATAGAGGTGGTGATATAACTTTAGATGAAGCTCTAGATAAATTGTCTGTTCCTATGACAAGAACAGAGTTTAAATCTGAACTCAACAATATACTAGAAAATCAATTTGCTGAATTTAAATCAGAATTAGTAAGTTTAAATTTAAATCAAGAAATTAGTAATAGTATAAAAAATGGTTTAGATGTATCTGTTAATTTTGAAGAAAGTGCTGAGATGTTAAACTTGATTGATAATGCTGATCATAATCTCAAGCAAATCTTTTTTAATGATTGGGTTAATACAAGAGCCCTAAATGAAATACTTTTAGGTGATCAAGCAGTTACTTTAAAAAATGGTGTAGATGCTATTAAAAGAGCAAAAGCACAAAATGCTGCAACTGTTAGTGCATATAGTGCTATAACAGCACCTAATCTAGGAGTAAATCATATAGTAGATAAAGTGAGTGGATTTGTATTTGAAGAACCTATTGGTAAATCATCACTAGGTACAAACAAAAACATTGACGAAGCAGATGCTCAATTGTATTATACTACAAAAGGTTTAAGATATACTGAATTTGGATTTGGTAAACTTACACCAATGCAGGCTGCTTTACTAGATAAAATAGAAAGAGGAGAAGATATAACATCAGAAGAAATATTTGGTGAAAACGGTTTTGTTCAAAATGGAGCAATGCTGAATTCAAGAAAGTTAGTATATGCTGATGGTAGAACATTTATTAAAATGTCTGCCTTCCCGCTAATACCACAACTAACATCAAATAATATTGCTGAAAAAGGACAAGCACCAATATGGGAAGCTAAACCTAATATGAGAAAGCTACATAACTTACGACTAAAGTTAGAAGCTGAAGAAGCAAAAAATGAATCAATTGCTATAGCAGCACCTTTAAGTGCATATAAAATGCTTAAGCAAGATGTTATTTCGTTAGATGAGTTAGATAACTCAAATAAGTTTACAAATAAACCTACAGAGCTAAGTGCTAAAAATTTAGGTCTTCAGGTTGAGATGCCATCTAATAAATTAGAAATTGTTGATCCTGGACAAATTAAAACTATTATAACATCTGAACAAAAAGATAATGTAATGGTAGAGGCTTTAGGATTACGTGTTGGTAAAATTAAAGAAGCATATAATAAAGCTACCGCGAGAAGAGTTGAACTTAAATTTAAGAACAAAAGAAATTTAGTTTATACATTTAAAAAGAAAGATGGCACCATAGGTTTAATGGATGAGTTGAAAGTATCTATTAAACAAAACAAAATTACTCCTAATCTTACAGCGTTTTTAAGATACGCACAAGCGGGGTTGAAGGCATCTGAATCAAGTAGTAATTTATTAGAATTTTTTAGTACTGTAAATGGAGAACAACAATATGATTTGAATAACCCTGTAACAGTAAACAAGTTTGAAGGTTTGTTTTTAACATATTTAAGTAAAGGTGTATTGGCAGAAAAATTACCAGGTCACTCTTTAGCGTTAGTTTCAGACTTTGGGGTAGGTGTGTATAGAAAAGTATATAGCTTTGATAGCAATGGCCTTCCTGAACGTTCAGAAATAATTAGAGAAAGTGTTTGGAATAAGATGAAAAACAAACCTACTTTAGAAATAAAAGATGCTACAAGCGGATTAGATACTAATGCTGAACCTACTTGGTTTAAGGTAAAAATACCAAAAGGAGGGTTTGTGGTAATACAAGACCGTTTAAGAGCTGGTGTTAAAGCATATGATAGCAAGGGTAAAGAAACAGGGGAGAGATATACTGAAATGATGATGCCTGCTCATTTTAAATCTGTAATGGATTTAATAGAAAACGGTGATAGAGCAATGCCGGATGTTGTATCTAAGATGTTTGCAATACGTATACCATCTCAAGATAATCATTCTACAATTAACTCTAAGTACGTAGACTTTCTGCCTGCTGTTTATGGTTCGGTTGCAATGTTTGCTAGAGAGCTTGTAGAGATATCAGGAGCTGATTTTGATATTGATAAAGTATACAGTCAAATTAAAGAGTGGTATGTTAAAAACGAAAACTTTATTGAGTATGGTAAAGCTACTACAGAACAAGGTAAATATGATGATTACATTGAGTATGTAAAAAATCAAGTATCTAAAAAGGGATCAATATATAATGAAGCATTAAATCTATATAGACAAGATGATCAAGCTATAAAAGTTAGCAATCCTTCCGCATTAATTGTAAGTGACGCTTTAGGTCAAGGTTATGATGATGCTATTATTGCATTAGAAATGTTAGGTTTACCTATATCTAAAGAACAATACAGTGCTTATAAAAAGAAAAATGGTGAACCATATGTAGCAGCATTAAACAATGATATTTTAGATTACAAATATGCGTTAATGGGTAACAAAGGTGTTACAGAAACAACTACAGAAGAAACTCCTATATCTTACACTGCTGCTGCACTAGATATTCTTGAAGATCAATGGAAAGTTTTACAAGATATTACTAAATTAGAAAATGGTATATCTCCTTTGACCGAAAGATCAAGAGAAGATAATATTGATATTGATAATATACTAGGTAAGATAAAAGCTTTTAAAGCAAATAAAGGTGCAGCTATTGGTGCAATTGTTTTACCTAATCAGTATTTAAGTCTTTTAACTGAATACAAAATAAAATTAAAAGGTAACGCTCCTGCTATTAAAATAAATGGAGTTACTTATAATGACTTTGGTTTTTTAAGAGAGAGGTTATCTAAAACAAAAAATGGTCTTAGAAAGCAAGATATTATATCTTCTTTGATTACTATGGCTACAGATAATGCAAAAGAAAGATTAGTTGCTAAACTTGGATTAAATAGATCTGCATTGGCTCTAGTTGGTAATTTGACAGCATTAGGTGTTCCTATTAATACTTCTTTGCTTCTAATAAATAATCCTGTTATACAAAAGATTTATAGTGAAGCATTAAACAAGAAGGAAAAGATGGATCCTGGAGTAGATACTTTAGTAGACAACATGCTTGAAAGTTTGAACCCAGAGGGTAAAAAGTTTAAGGCTCTTTCTATAACAAACGA
>ENA-UZWT01001476-UZWT01001476.1-metagenome-genome-assembly--contig:-Day-1-50m-contig-1476_pt1 | contig 40218 bp, 64 predicted proteins | sample MGYA00260338_ERZ794898 | MGnify/ENA metagenome assembly ERZ794898 | reverse complement strand
CCCTTACATATATTGACATTACCGTCACCTTTGATAGATGACTTGACTTGAACTTTGAGTAGTCTACCATTAACATCTACAACTAAGTCATAGTCTGCGGTTCCGTTTGGTTGACTCACCATATAAGAATGTTCCGCGAAACACTTAGTAGAAAATATCTGTTCAGATACTTCACCTTGCCTAACGGTATTCTTTTTCATAAACCGAAAAACGCATCAAGGGTGGATACACCTTGCTCCTCATAGTTCCAGAGCAGTAGTTCTTTTCTTAAATGTTGTTCTTCAGTATATTTCTTAGTAGACACCATAGTATAAGTTAGATCCCACTCCAACTGATCCCACCCAGTATATGCATCCCTGAGTGTTTCGTTAGAGTTATAGGTTATCATTACCATCGCATCGGTGTCATCGAGTTCATCATGGAATCGCTTGTGACAGAACGTGTCGTGCATGTCACCTTTATTACCATAAATGAACGACTTGATATCATAGGGTGGGTCGGCAAAGACGAATGTGTTCTTGTCTGCACCGTCCAACAAATACGAGTAGTCTTCGTTGGTGATCTCCCAGTTACGCATCAACGCAGAGAACTTGGGCAACTTACCAATCAGTCGATGGTTGAATAAGTCGCGCACTGCATCTTTTGAAAACGAACCAGTAGTCTCACCTAGTCCACTGAAAGAACATCGGTTCATAATGTAGAACTGCCATGCGATCTCAAAGGGATCTTCTGCGGTATTCAGACCCTCGCGCATGACATGATAGTAATCAAGGTGTGCCTGCAAAGAATCCTCTGCGTCAGATAACTCATCTTTGACTACGTGTAGTTTGTCTGCAAGATCTTGTCCGCGGCTCTGAAGAGTCTTCCAGAAACAATACAGGTTGTAATATTTGTCATTGACCTTGACGGGAATATGAGGAAACTTTTTAGTGAACGCAAACGCACACGACCCACCACCTAGAAACATCTCTCGGTATTCGTGGATGTCGGCAACGGGCATGTTCTCCGGAGAGAAAAGAAAGTTGACAGCACGTGATTTGCCGCCGGGGTATCGAAGTGGGGTTTTTAAATCTTTCATCATGTCACGTATCCATCTTTACCATTAGTATCATCTATACCTCATCTCAATGTAATACATTATACATTATGTATCCTGCAAAGTCAACCCCTAAACAGGTATAAATACAGTAAGACAAACCAAAGGTATAAGACATGGCGACCAACACATTTGATTGTGGAACAAACTACTTGCAACCATCAGGGTTCAAGATAGTTATCAGTAGGAGGGACTTCCCTAACCTACAGTTCTATGCACAAACAATATCTCACCCCGATGTAAACCTACCATCCGCTGAGTTGGGTTTCTCTAGGGTCAACAGTGTACCTTTTGTGGGAGACGCCGCTGAGTTTGGTACATTGACTATGGAAGTGTTACTTGACGAGGACATGAACTCATATCGAGAACTCTTCAACTGGATGATGTCCGCAACCTCTAATCCACACAAACTTCCGTCCGCGTCCGTAGAATCTAATCCAGAGAAAGGATATCAGGGTTCGTCATACAATGATATCACTGTCGCCATCCTCTCTAGTCACAATAATGTGAACAGAACTTTTACCTATATAAATGGGTTCCCCACAAGTGTAGGTATGATCAACCTTGCATCAACTTCACAGGAGCAGTTTTTGTCGTTTCAGGCGACATTTAGATTTGACTATTTTGTGTTTAAATGATATACTAGGTGGGTATTAAGACTACCCCTATAGGATAAATAATGAACCTTGAAGCTATATTAACTGAGTGGAAGAAAGACTCTCAGATTGAAATGATGGCACTAGATGCCTCCTCTGTAGAAGCGTCCAAGAACCACGGTAAGTACTTGGAACTACACGCAACCTACAAACTAAAATTGAAAGACGCAGAGTTCAAACAGAAAGAACTCATGAAGTGGAAGTATCTATACTACGAAGGTAAGATGTCCAAGGACGAAATCGATCGTTTTGGATGGGATTATGATCCCTACGAAGGTCGTAGTGCAACCACTAACAAGTTCAAAGAACAGTTCATCGAGACTGACGAAGACCTTGTGAACAGTGAGAAGAAAATCCAGTACTTAACTACGTGTATAGATACCTTGAAAGAAATACTAGAAACGTTGAAGTGGAGACACCAAACAATTGGTAATATCATACGATGGAAACAGTTTGAAGCAGGGTTCTAATTAGATAATGGAAGTAATCAAACTTAAAATGAGAAACTATGCGATGTTGCAGATGGTCGAGTGTGCACCTCACATAGTTTCCGAGATCTCTGAACACTTCTGTTTTGAAGTGCCTGGCGCTAAGTTCATGCCTGCGGTAAAGAAGAGAATCTGGGACGGCAAGATTCGTTTGTTCAACCGTACTAATGGTGAACTCAATGCGGGTCTGTATGAGTCGTTGCGTAAGTTTGCAGGTGAACGTGGTTATGGTATCAAGGTTGAAGAAGGGCCATATGGTTATCCCTACGATAAGAACAAAGTTCCTCACATGGCGTTTCAAGAGTTTATTGAGTCTCTGGATCTACCATTCAAACCACGTGATTATCAATATGATGCAATAGTACATGGTATAGAGAACAAGAGAGCCATTATACTAAGTCCTACAGGATCTGGCAAGTCTTTAATCATCTATATTCTCGCACGGTGGTATCTCGCACAACACAACAAGAAGTTGTTACTGATTGTTCCTACAACATCTCTGGTTGAACAGATGTACAAGGACTTCTATGAGTACGGGTATGACGTAGAGAAGAACGTACACCGTATCTATTCTGGTAAAGACAAGAAGACAGACTGTCCTATTATCATATCTACATGGCAATCAATCTACAAACTAGGTGCACCTTGGTTTCAGCAGTTTGGTTGTGTCGTGGGTGATGAGGTGCACGGGTTTAAGTCTAAGTCTCTGTCATCGATCATGAACAAGTCCATTGAAGCAGAGTATCGGTTCGGCACCACAGGTACTTTGGATGGTACTACCGTACACAAACTCGTATTGGAAGGTTTATTCGGCCCCACATATACGTCAGTTACCACCGCAAAACTGCAAGAAGATAAACACCTCGCTAAGTTAGATATAGATATCATACTACTTAAATATAAACGTGAACTGTGTCAACTCACAGACGGAAGGAGTTATCAAGATGAGATCGATTTCATTGTCCGATATGAGAAACGAAATAACTTTATCGCCAATCTTTCAGCATCTTTGGAGGGTAACACTCTTGTTTTGTTTAACCTTGTGGATAAACACGGCAAGGTTCTACGGCCTTTAATTGAGGATAAGTTGAAGGATGGACAACGATTCTTCTTCGTATCAGGAGAGACCAAAACCGCAGATCGAGAACAAATACGGAATATTGTGGATAAGCAAAAGAATAGTATTGTTCTGGCCTCACTTGGTACTTTTAGTACTGGTATTAACATTAAAAATATTCATAACATTGTATTCGCTTCTCCGTCCAAGTCTCAGATTCGAGTTTTACAATCAATCGGACGAGGACTAAGACTGTCAGACGATGGTAGTACTACAAGGTTATATGACATTGCGGACGATCTCCACATCAAGTCTAAGAAAAACTTTACTCTGTTACACAGCGCTGAAAGAGTTAAGATATATAGTAGAGAACGTTTTCCTTTTAAGATTACACAGGTGCCTATATGATATTTTTAGAAAAGAACTTTTTACAAGTAAGAATGGCATCCGGTGAGGAGATGATCTGTGAGGTCATGGAGTGGCCTGATGAACATAATAATGAGATGGTTGTACGCAATGCAATGATGCTTACTATTAGTTGGACTGAAGACGATGATCAGATATATGGATTACGTCCGTGGATGACTATGCAAGAAAACAACATGGACTACATGGTGGTCAATACTGATCACATCGTGAGTACCAGTAAACCTGTTGCTATGTTCTGTAAGGAATATATAGATGCAGTGGATGAAATGCATCAAACAGGTAAACAGAGAACGATTCGTTTGAAACAACGTAATGAAGAAGATGAAAGAACGATGGCCAGTGCTATAGAGAAGTTGACAGCACAGAAGATTCTTGAGAATATCTCAGATTCTGATTATAACAATGTATTGAAGTTTCCAGACCCAAATAAAGTACTTCACTAATCAGAGTATTCACTCTGGGGCGCTGAACAGCTTTAGGGTAACATTTCTTTTACAATATGTCAAGTGATTTTTTATGAAAATAGGATTTACATGTAGTGCATTCGATCTGTTACATGCAGGTCACATCGCAATGTTGAGAGAGGCAAAGACTCAGTGCGACTACCTCATATGTGGTCTACAGGTAGATCCTAGTCTAGATCGAGCAGAGAAAAACCAACCAATCCAAACCGTAGTCGAACGTTACACACAGTTGAATGCGGTGAAGTATGTCGACGAGATCATACCCTACGTCACCGAACAAGATCTAGAGGATATCCTATCCGCACTACAGATCGATGTGCGGGTTATAGGTGCAGAGTATAAGTCAGGAACATTCACAGGACGTGCTATATGTGCGAGTAGAGGTATAGAGATATACTTCAACAAAAGGGATCATAGATTTTCTACTTCTGATTTGAGACGAAGGGTCAACGAGAGGGTTGACAATCAACCGTAGTTTTGTTATAGTGTACTAAATCAAATGGAGATGACTATGAAACCGAAAGATAAACCGCATTATGTTAACAACGCAGAGTTCTCTCTAGCGGTTGTCGATTACGTTAAAGATGCAACAGATAAAACAGCTGAAGGTGAACCACGACCTATCGTGACTGACTACATCGCTCGATGTTTTTTGAAGATCGCAGAGGGTCTATCCCACAGAGCAAACTTCGTACGTTACACCTATAGAGAAGAGATGGTGATGGACGCAGTGGAGAACTGTCTCAAGGCGATAGACAACTACGACATCACTAAGGCAACACGAACTAAGGCACCTAACGCATTTGCATACTTTACGCAGATTGCATGGTATGCGTTTCTACGTAGGATCCAGAAAGAGAAAAAACAACAAGACATCAAGATGAAGTTTCTTGCGGAGAGTGATATATCTGCGTTAATGATTGATGGTGACAATGAAGAGGCGGTACGTCAGACTCAGATGTTTGTTGATGGTCTGCGTGATCGTATTGATGAGGTGAAGGATACTGACCAAAAGATCAAGGTATATGCGAAAGAATTACGCAAACGTCGACGTAGACGTGTCGATTCCGATCTGTCAGACTTCCTTGGTGAAGAGGACGATGTATGAAATCGTTAGACCGTGTTCGAGCAGAGTCTCGACGCATATGGGATACTTTGAGTCACTATACTGGTATCCCTAGGGAAGAGAAAGTATCTTCCCCCAATAATGACCCTGACCCCGAGGATCTGAATATGGACAATGCATACAAAACACGGTGGATATGGTATCATACTATATTAGCGCTTGAACTGTTTGTAACAAATATGTTACTATTCATAATAGTTGTACAAAACGCGAGTACTTAAATGAAGATTGCAATACTGAATGACACTCACTGTGGTATCCGTAACTCATCTGATGTGATGATGGACTATCAAGAACGTTTCTATCGTGATGTGTTCTTCCCGTACCTACGTGAGAACGGTATCACAAAGATACTACACCTTGGTGACTACTACGACAACCGTAAGTTCATCAACTTCCGTGCGTTAGAACATAACCGGAAGATCTTTCTGGAGAAGTTGCGTGAGTACAAGATCCACATGGATATCATTCCCGGCAACCATGACGTGTTCTACAAGAATACTAATGACCTGAGTGCACTCAAGGAACTGTTGGGTCACTACATGGAAGAGGTACGTATCATCGAGAAACCAATGGTGGTTGACTACGATGGTATGCCTATGGGTCTGATACCTTGGATCAACGAGACCAACAACGAGGAGTGCATGAAGTTCATTCAGGGTTGTAAGGCAGATGTGATTGGTGCACACCTTGAGTTAGAAGGGTTCGAGATGTCTGCGGGTATTCCCTGCACACATGGTATGAGGGCATCTGCATTCAATCGTTTTGATTTGGTTCTCTCCGGACACTTCCACACCAAGTCACAGAGTGGTAACATACACTACCTTGGTTCTCAGATGGAGTTCTTCTGGAGTGATGCACATGACCCCAAACACTTCCATATCCTTGATACAGATACTCGGGAGGTCACCCCTGTAGTCAACACCGAGAGATTGTTCGAAAAGATCTACTACAACGATCAAGAGAAGAATCCTATGCTTACGGACATACGACACCTAGACGATAAGTTCGTCAAGTTGATCGTGGTCAATAAGTCTGATCCTAAGTTGTTCGATGCGTTCGTAGATAGGATCAACTCTCGTAAGATACACGAACTCAAGATCGCAGAGAACTTTGAAGAGTTTACGGGTGGTTCTGTGAGTGACAATCAAATATCAGTTGACAGTACGGAAGATTTGTTGTATACTTATATAAATGCGGTAGATACACCGTTGAACAAAGACACCATCAAGGGGATGGTGCGTGAACTGATGGTAGAGGCGCAGACGCTCGAACTCGTATGATTATATTTAAATCGTTAAAGTACAAGAACTTTCTTAGTACTGGTGATTCGTTCACCCAAATAGATCTCAACAAATCTGCGTCCACTCTAGTAGTGGGTCAGAATGGTTCTGGTAAGTCTACTATGTTGGACGCACTATCTTTCGCATTGTTTGGTAAGGCACACCGATCCGTATCTAAAGGTCAACTGGTCAATAGTGTCAATAACAAGAACTGCCATGTTGAGGTAGAGTTCAATGCACTTGGTTGTGAGTACAAGGTTGTGCGTGGTATCAAACCAACTAAGTTTGAGATCTGGCGAGACGACAAAATCATCAATCAAGACTCTCACAGTAAAGAGTATCAGAAGGTACTAGAACAAAACATTCTGAAACTAAACCACAAGTCTTTTCACCAGATCATTGTACTGGGTAGTAGTTCGTTTGTACCCTTCATGCAGTTACCTGCGAACCATCGACGTGAGGTGATCGAAGATCTACTTGACATCAACGTATTCTCTAAGATGAACATTATCCTCAAGGAGAAGTTCTCTGTCATCAAGGAGAAGGTACGTGCGAACCAATCAGATCTAGAGAACCTAGAGTACAAGATCCGGACACAGAAGAAGTATGTCGAGAGTCTGGAGAAGAACAAACGTGACAATCGTGAAGAGAAACTATCTGACATTGAATCACTGACTGGTCAGATTGGTGACATTCGATCTACTATGCGTCCAATATCATCGGGTGGTTTGGATCAACTCAAGATGGAACACGACTCGTGTAATAGTCTGATCATTCAGATTAAACAATACGATAAGACCTTCAACTCTAAACTGAAGGATCTGGAGAAGGAGAAGAAGTTCTATGAAGATAACTCCACTTGTCCCACCTGTGAACAGGGGATCGAAACTACCTTCAAAGAAAAAAAGATATCCGAAACCGAAACCAAACACTCCGGATTCGTCGACGCAAGATCCAAAGCCTCCGAAGAACTCACCAGACTCAACGAACGAATGGTGGGCGTTGTCGAGGAGACAAAGAAGTTACAGGACTTGGTATCTGAGTACGATCGAAAGCAGATAGAGATCGATACGTTACAAAAACAAATAACCAACATACAACAGTACCTAGCGAAACAGGATGAGACCACCACTGATATCGCAGAAGAACGTCAGACTCTAATGAATCAGAATGATGATCGCGAAATACTACGTGAGATCAAGGGAGATCTCGCTGAACAGGTTGCATACAGTATGGTTATTACCGAGTTGTTGAAAGACACTGGTATCAAGACTAAGATTGTGAAAGAGTATCTCCCTGTCATCAATCAGTTGGTCAACAAATACCTACAGGTTCTAGACTTCTTTGTGTCGTTTAATCTAGATGAACAGTTCAAGGAGACCATACGGTCACGACATCGTGATGCATTCTCTTACGACTCGTTCTCTGAGGGTGAGAAACAACGTATCGACCTCGCGTTATTATTCACGTGGAGACAGGTTGCGAAGATGAAGAACTCTGTTGCGACTAACCTACTGATCCTTGATGAGACGTTTGACTCGTCTCTGGACGTGGAGGGTATTGACAATCTCACTAGTATCCTCGATACACTGGACGGTGACACTAACACATATGTAATCTCTCACAAAGGAGAGTTACTCGATGGCAAGTTCGAAGATAAGATCGAGTTTGTCAAGAAGGGTAACTTTAGTTCATTACATGAAGGATGATTATTTTGTAAAAGTCCACGATGGGTTACTGTCTCCTATTGTCGCAGAGGCGGCATCACGATACTGTGACCATCTGCTCAATTCCACAGACCATGTATGGACGACTAACTTTGCATGGGCAGCCAATAAACCTCAACACTTCACCCACCCAAAGGCAGAACGTTATGAAAACCTTTGTCTAGTACATAAGATATGGGAGAGTAATCCAGAGTTGTGGCAGAACATCGTGAAAGATATACAGAAGATATATCCTCATTGGATTCCTGAACAACGAGACGCTATGCAATTCTTTGTCTGGACTGGTGGGTCAAGGATTGAATGGCATCGTGACTTCAAGCATGAAAATCCGGAACAGAAAGTGAAACGTACTGGTGCGATAACCATCTATCTTAACCGTCACTGGGATATAGAGTGGGGAGGAGACTTTCTGTACAAAAACCAAGACAACAAAGTACAGAGAGTCACCCCCAGTTTCAACAAGGCAGTAGCAATACGAGACGTGGAACATAGATCTACGGAGATCCAAGTGAAACGTTTCCGGAAATGTATTCAAATATTTTTAAAAGATGTACAACCAACGCTTGACAACAACGCAGACTTTTGTTAAACTATGTTTAAATTAATCGAGGAATATTGTTATGGAACTATCTGATCGCGCCTCACAGGTTCTACGGAACTTCGCGGGTATTAACGGAAACATCTACTTCAACGAGGGTAACGTAGTACGTACCGTCTCGGAGTCGAGAACTGTACTCGCAAAGGCAACCTTAGACGTGGACTTTCCCACATCGTTTGGTATCTATGACCTACGTGAGTTCTTGAGTGTAATGGGATTGGTAGACAGTCCTAACCTAAACTTTGATCAATCTAGTGTTGCGATCTCTGATTCAACGGGTCGATCTAAGATCAAGTACTTCTATTCTTCGCCAGATACATTGACCACCGCAAAGGGTGACTTGCAGTTACCTTCCGAGGATGCATGGTTCACTCTGGATGCACAGACTCTGAATCGTGTCAAGAGCGCTGCTGGTGCACTTGGACACAGTGAGGTTAACGTTCATATAGATAATGGTCTGATGACGTTAACTGTGAAAGACAATGATGACGACACGTCCCACGCATTCAGTATTGTTGTGGAAGGTGAGTCTCAATGTAACGATCTGAAAGTTGTATTCAACATTAACAATATCAGACTGTTGGAAGATGGTGACTACCGTGTGGCGTTGTCTTCTAAGTACATTTCACATTTCGTGAATACAGATTCCAATATGGAATATTGGGTAGCGTTACAAAAATCAAGTCAATTTAATTAAGAGGAAAATCTTGTGGATAATGATGTAATGGATCTAGTCAATCGTGTGACACGCAGTACTGTCGCGGTTGTAGATACTGTCGCCGGTCGCGGTGGCTTTAGAGGCGAAGAGTTATCAACTATTGGTCAACTTCGAGATCAGTGTATCTCATTGATCCAAAAGGTTGAGGCACTTCAAGGTGAAGGCGAAACCCCAACCCCAACGGAGGAATGATCATGGTCGAACAAATCGTAGTGGGTCTGATTTTTACTATTGCTTTAGTGGCTTTTGGTATCATGTACGTTATTAATACCGAACGTACTTTGAGAAAGAAGAACCCTAATAGTCGGAAAGTTGAACCGGTGAAAGAGGAGTCTCCAGTTGTTGACGTTGATGCATTGAAACAAATGTCCAACTCAGAGTTGTTTAAACTGGGATCTGAAAAAGGTCTCCCTGTGTACAAATCTTGGTCTAAGGGTAAGTTGGTGGATGCGATAGCAAACCACCACTAAGAAATGGGGGAACTTCGGTTCCCTTTTTTTCTTGACTATTTGTTTCATATAATGTACAATGTACAACTTATGAAACCTTTTTATTTTATTATGGAAATTGACTATGACAGATACCTTTCTGTGGTGCGAGAAGTACCGCCCCCAAACTATCGATGATTGCATTCTACCTGCAAACTTAAAGAAAACATTCAAAGAGATTCTAGAAACTGGTGAACTACCAAACATGTTGTTCACGGGTACTGCGGGTCTAGGTAAGACTACGGTCGCACGTGCATTGTGTAATGTACTCGATCTGGACTATATCTTAATCAACGGTTCAGAAGATGGTAACATCGATACCCTACGTGATAAGATTCGACGTTTTGCGTCATCTGTATCCTTGATGGGTGGTTACAAGGTTGTTATCCTAGATGAGGCAGACTACCTCAACCCACGTTCTACTCAACCTGCACTGCGTGGGTTTATTGAAGAGTTCTCAGACAACTGTCGATTCATCATGACATGTAACTTCAAGAACCGTATCATCGAACCCCTTCACTCTCGTTGTGGTGTGTATGAGTTCAATACCAACAAGAAGTCTATGGCACCTCTATGTGGCGACTTCATGAAACGTGTGACCGAAATCCTCAAGACCGAGAAGGTCGAGTTGGAGAACGAACAAGAAGTCGCAGAACTGATCATGAAACACGCACCGGACTGGAGACGTATACTCAATGAGTTACAACGTGCATCTATCGGTGGTACTCTGAGTATTGGTAACCTGAACAAGACCGATGCATCCTATGAGGTTCTGTACAAGTCCCTGAAGGAGAAGAACTTCAAGGTCATGCGTCAGTGGGTCACCAATAACATCGACGTAGATTCATCTGTTATCTTCCGCACTATATACGATCAGATGTTCGAAAACATCGATCAACAATCTATCCCTCAGTTAGTATTGATCCTTGCGGACTACCAATACAAGGATGCGTTTGTTGCTGATCATGAATTGAATATGGTCGCCTGTCTCACTGAAGTCATGGCGAATGTGGAGTTAAAATGAAAATAATTGTTGCGGGGTACGGCCCTGTAGGTAAGGCAACTGCATCTGCGTTGAGGAATCATCCTGACGTAGAGTTGTTTATCGATGACCCTTTTCTAGGACACAATTACAATCCTGACGGACTAACACCACCGGATGGCGTTATCATCTGTGTGGCGACACCTATGGATCCTCTGACTGGAAAGTGCGTTACAGATAATGTCAGAGATGTCATGGATAAGTACGAAGGTTCTAAGATCATGATCAAGTCTACCACCGATCCTGTGTGGTTGAGAGAGAACTGTGGCCCTGATGTGACATTCTGTCCTGAGTTTCTAAAAGGTACTACGGGTGCAGATCCTACTGAAGAGTTCTTAGAAAGTGAGTTTGCAATCTATGGCGGTGGTCACATGCGATTCTGGCATGAACTATTCAAACCTGTCCTACCCAACCTGAAGACAGTGAAGTTTGTGTCACTCGAACAGGCTGCGTTTTCAAAGTATGTGTTGAACTGTTTTCTTGCAACTAAGGTAACGTTCTTTAATCAGATGCATCACCTCTATAACATGGCAGGGTTCGAAGACTTTGATATCATGATCGATGCCGCATGTACTGATCCTAGGGTAGGAGAGAGTCATACACAGGTGCCTGGCCCTGATGGTGAGTTTGGATATGGTGGACATTGTTTCCCCAAAGATATGAGTGCGCTAAATGAGATGGGTAAAGCTTGTTATGCGAACACAAATCTGTTACAATACATCATAGACTTAAACACTAATATACGTGACTGGGATGGTGGGTATCCTTATGAGTAACAAACCTTTTGATTACATTACTGCGATCAACCATACCAAGAAACATTTGATTGTTAGTAAAGAAACCGAGGCAGAATATCTACCTTACATAACCAATGGCACTTTGTCATACTTCGCGGATACTGTTCAGGCAGCCAATGTCATGAATCAGTATTCATTTCTCGACAATAAGCTTCAATTCGACTTTTTACTAAATATAGTTAGAAAAAGAAAACGGTTCTCCAAATGGAACAAACCGTCTGAAATTGAAGACTTGGATGCGGTAAAGGAATATTATGGATATAGCAATGCTAAAGCAAAGTCCATCTTGTCACTATTATCACCTCCTCAACTAAAAGAGATAAAAGCGAGGATATATAAAGGTGGAAGAAACTAAGCCATGGACACCGGACGACATGTTAGAGATCGTCCTAAATGAACCAGATGATTTTTTGAAGGTACGCGAAACACTCACCCGCATAGGCGTAGCGAGTCGACGTGAAAAGAAGTTGTACCAGTCTTGTCATATTCTACACAAACAGGGTCGGTACTTCATAGTACACTTCAAAGAGTTGTTTTTACTTGACGGTAAGAAATCTAATCTAGAGTTGTCAGATCTCCAGAGACGTAATAGTATCACAACGTTACTGGCAGATTGGGGATTAGTTCAGATCGTTGACCCTAATCAAGCCGCAGACTGTGCACCACTCCGACAGATCAAGATCATTGGTTTCAAGGAGAAAGATGAGTGGAGTCTGTGTCCGAAATATAACATTGGTACCAGATGAGTCAAACTCTTCCCACTGCGGAACAGATAAAATATCGTACACCAACATTTGGGAAGTTTGAAGAGACTGATCTCTGGAACTGGGATAGTGCGTTGAGGTTTCTCGACACCCATCCTGATGAGATCATCGATCATCACAAAGATAAGATGCGGTTCTTCTTAAAGAACTCTCACAAGAGACCATCGTCTCCAACGTTTTCAAAAGAAGTCGTAAAGATGATGGAGAGTACGTTTCACGAGAACCCGATTACGAACATCTGTTTCTTCGGGTTCGGTAGAGACTGTGACAGTTATCCTTGGCACAAAGACAAGATGGATGTATTTCTTGTTCAAGTGTTAGGAGAGATAAAGATCCGTGTAGAGAATACGGAACATGAAGATGAACCTCGTGCGTTTCTGCCAGGCGATTGTGTCTGGATACCGCGAGGGACTCATCACCAAATCATCACTGAGAACTCTCGGGTCACGTTCTCATTTGGTGTAGAGCAACATCCCGACCCATCCACTTATGTTGAGATATGATTATGTTAGAGTATGGAGAAAGATCTTGGAAGTATACAGTGCAGATTTCGGAGAAGACCGTAGAGTTGCACTGGGTAGAAGATGGTAGTTATTTACCAGTAATTTTACCAATTGTCTCAAACTAGACGTTAAAGTTTGTATAAATAACACCGTGATGCGGAATGGTTCCGGTCACACTAACAACACCCTTGTTTAACTTATTAAAGAGGAAACCGTTATGGTAACTAAAGCATTTACTTTCCCACGTTCGCACTTTATTGGATTTGACCACGTATGGTCGGAGATAGAAAAACTTTCTGATGTAGCCAATGGCTCACATGGAAAACTCTATCCTCCGCACAATGTCGTTCGTCATTCCGAAGATGAGTTTAGTGTCGAACTCGCTTTGGCGGGATATAAAAAAGAAGATCTGACCGTAGAAGTACGCGAAGGGATTCTTTACGTTGTAGCCCAAGGTCGTGAGACCGTCGATGAAAGCGAGAATAATCGCGAGTATATCCACAAAGGAATATCAACGAAAAAGTTCCAAAGAACCTTTAGATTGTCAGAACACGTTGTTGTAGATGGAGCTGACTTCACGGATGGACTACTAGTCATTAAACTGAAAGTAGAACTTCCCGAAGAGAAGCGTCCCCGTAACATCCAAATAGGATAACTCGGAGGAGTATCATGAGGAATAGTCTAATCTTGGTTGGACTCATTTTCCTCTCTTCATTTGCGACTGCAAGCGACATAGAAGAAGTAACAGTAACAGCTAGACGTTTGTCTATGGACTTACTGCATACCTCTCAATTAGAGCTTCAAAAGGAGTTCAATAAAGAACTCAAGATGATGCTTAGTGTTGCACAACCCGCTGTAATACCACCATTCAATGTGAAGTTTTCATTGACTGAGGGATGGGTTGAGATAACAGACAATATTGATGATGAGAAAAGTGACGAGACCAGTAGCTAAGTAGTATGGAGAGAGGGCATAAAAACCCTCTCTTTTTTATTGTCTAGATATATCAAGTGAATTGAAAAGGTGATCTTATGAAATATGTTATTGTTGGAACCCCCACTTGTGGGTACTGTCGACAAGCAAAACAACTCTGTACCGATAAACAACTCCAATACGAATACGTCTGTCTGACGCAGGTTGCCCCTGCGGAACAAGATCGTCTCATGGAGGTCGCAGGTCAAACGTTTCGTACAGTTCCACAGATCTTTACCGTAGAGGGAGATGAGTGGAGTTATGTTGGTGGTTATACTGAGTTGAGGGAGTCGTTATGAAAGCAGGGAAATTATGGGGACAGACAGAATTAGTCGCCGCAAATGGTGTACTGGAGTTCCACAGAATAGAGTTCAAGAAAGGTTTCAAGTGTTCCGAACATCTCCACGAGTATAAGTGGAACGGGTTCTTTTGTGAATCTGGTGAGATGATAGTACGGGTCTGGCAAGACGGTGATCAAGACGGTCTAGTCGATGAAACTGTTCTAAAGGCAGGTGAATATACTCAGGTAAAGCCGGGTCAGATTCACCAGTTTGAAGGTACCAAAGATGGGGTTGCATTCGAGTTGTATTGGGCAGAGTTCAATCATAATGATATCGTACGAAGAGTGGTAGGTTCTAAAGCATAATGCAAGGTATAGCTCGCGGCATCATGAATGTCGATTTCGGTAATCCACTTGCAGTGAAGTACATGCAGGTGGCATTAGAATCTTTTCAACGTGTGTCAGACATCTTTGAGGTGACGGTGGTACAATGTATCACCCCCGACACATTACTGAAAGGGGTCAACAACGATCTCTCTGGTAGATCTCCACAGGAACTTGCGGCGTTCCACTCTCACTACCGTGCAGCAAAACGCATGGCGAAGGGTGAACGTATATGGATGTTGGAACATGATGCATACCTGAGACCGGAGTGTGAAGACACTTTCCGTATGATCATGTCTAAGTGGTCATCCAAAGACTCTTCTTTACAATTGGGTATGGCAAACGAGTTCTGGACTACTACACCCAAGATTGCGTCCATGTACTGTAAGGAGTTTGAAAACGGATACAAACGTGGCCCGATGCAGTTGTTGCATGTTGTGACCGATGAGTACTGTCGTTCTAAAAACAATACCCATCCCAACACCTACTGGCCCGCAAACCGATTCAAGAATCCTGAATACTGTAATAAGACAGGACTGAACGTTGACGTGAGTTCTGCCTATACCAAACCGTTGAAGATATGGGATTCCCCAATCATTCAGATCATCGACGAGTCCTATGGTGGTACCGTTACCGACACAGGTAAACGAAAATACGACAGGGATGTTCATCCAGATTATTCTTGGATAACGCTTGACAAGTAGGGCGGTATTTGATATACTGCGTACATGAATTATTATACTAATGTGACCCGTTACGGGAACAATATCTTGCTTCGCGGCATCGAAGATGGTCAACGCATCTCCGATCGCATTCCCTTCAACCCTACTCTTTACATCGAGTCTCCCAAGGCTACTGGTAAGTATCGTTCTCTCTACGGAAAGAAGGTCGAACCAGTAGAGATGGGATCGATGAAAGAGGCGAAAGAGTTTGTTGCTCAATATAAAGACATACCGAACTTCACGGTACACGGCAACACCAACTACGTTTCGCAGTTCATCTCTGAACGATATCCTTCTGATCTAGAGTGGGATACCTCCAAGGTCAACATCGCTTATATCGATATCGAGGTTGCGTCCGACAAAGGTTTCCCTCAACCCGAGGAGGCAGAACACCCTGTCACTGCCATCTGTGTCAAGAACAACCAGTCCGATCAACGTATGGTCTGGGGTCTTGGTGATTATGATGCACGTGAGGATACTACCTACTTCAAGTGTACGGATGAGAATGCCCTTCTTGGTTCTTTCCTAGGTTGGTGGGAAGGTAACTATCCTGACATCGTGACTGGTTGGAACAGTGAGTTGTTCGATATGACCTACCTTGTCAACCGAATTACTGGTCTACTGGGGTGGGATAACGCCAAACGTCTCTCTCCGTGGAAACTGGTGCGTTCTAGGACGGTTATGACGCTTGGTGGGCGTGAACAACAGGCATATGCGGTTGAAGGTATCACTCAACTGGATTACCTCAATCTATTCAAGAAGTTCACTCTCAACACTTATGGTCAACAAGAGTCCTACAAACTGGACAACATTGCCAACGTGGTACTGGGTGAACGTAAACTTTCCTATGAGGAACATGGTTCACTCAACGCATTATACAAGAATGACTACCAGAAGTTCATTGACTACAACATCAAAGACGTGGAGTTGGTCGAACGACTGGAGGAGAAGATTGGTATCATCTCTCTGGTGTTGACTATGTCCTATGGTGCAAAGACTAACTATGGTGATGCACTGGGAACTACCGCAATCTGGGATACAATCATCTACAACGAACTTCTACAGGACAACGTGGTCATTCCACCCCGTCCCCCGATCGATTATGATGCGGGTAAAATCATTGGTGGTTACGTGAAAGATCCGCATGTTGGTGGTCATGACTGGGTGGTATCGTTTGACTTGAACTCTCTGTACCCCAACATCATTGTGCAGTACAATATGTCTCCCGAGACTCTGTTGTCCCCTAGGTTCGAAGAGGGTGCACTCGCTGCGAATGGTGTACGGTACACTCATGATAAACTCGGTGTCATTCCCAAGGTCATTAAAAAGTTCTACAACAATCGCGTTAGTATCAAACAAGAGATGTTGAAGAAGAAACAAGAATACGAGGACAACCCTACCAAGAAACTGGAGAACGAGATCGCAAATCTTGACAACCAACAGATGGGTATCAAGATCCTTATGAACTCACTCTATGGTGCACTTGCGAACAAATGGTTCAGATACTTCGACCACCGTATCGCAGAGGGAGTGACTCTGTCTGGTCAACGTGCGATCAAACTCGCAGAGAAGGCAGTCAACGATGAGATGAACAATCTTCTGGAGACTGATGAAGACTACGTGATCGCGATTGATACTGACTCTGTGTACATTGGTATGGACAAACTGGTCAAGAAGTTCAACCCCAAGGATCCAGTTAAGTTCCTCGACAAGATCTGTTCGGAACATTTCGAAAAGATTATTGCAGATGCCTATGCAGGTCTCGCCACCGAAACTGATGCGTATGAGAATCGCATGGAGATGGGTCGTGAGGTAATCGCAGATCGTGGTATCTGGATGGCGAAGAAACGATACATCCTGAACGTGCATAACAACGAGGGTGTCCAGTACGCAGAACCCAAACTCAAGATGATGGGCATCGAGGCGATCAAGTCATCGACTCCTTCTGTGTGTCGCGATGAGATGAAGAAGATGTTCAGTCTCATGGTGACCGGTGATGAGGGTGCAACACAGAAACGTATCGCAGAGTTCCGCCGTAGTTTCTCTAAGTTTGATCCAGAGGACGTTGCGTTCCCTCGTGGGATATCTAATCTGACCAAGTGGCAAGACAAGGATACGACCTACAAGAAAGGTACACCTATCCATGTGCGTGGTGCGTTACTGTACAACAAAGCGTTACAGAAGAACGACCTCACAGAAAAGTACGAACACATTCAGGATGGCGAGAAGATCAAGTTCGTCTATCTGAAAGTTCCGAACCAGATAAAAGAAAACGTGGTCTCCTTCCCGATTGGTCTACCCAAGGAACTAAACTTGCATTCTAAGATAGATTATGGTATAATGTTTGACAAGACATTCCTAGATCCCCTTACGCCTATTCTAGATGCGTTGGGATGGTCTGCGGAAGAACGGGTAAACCTTGAGGACTTTATGATATGAATCTAGACCACTTAATTTGGCCTACTGACGGGTGGGGTTACATGCCACCCACAGACCAAATCATGGAGGCATTTAAAACCGTACAACGAGACTTCAAACCCAAACGGGTATTGGAGATCGGTTTCTTGTGGGGTCATTCGACCACCTACCAACTGGAGACGTATACCGATGCGGATCTGGTTTGTATCGGCCCTATCGAAGAGAACTTAGGTTATGAAGTACCCGACCCTAAACTTCGTTACGAACAGATAGACAAGATGAACAAGGTGTATGGTAATCGGTTTACTCATATCAAAGGTAAGACTCAGTACGTGCAGAATGATATGTTAGAAAACTTTACGAATTGGTTTGACTTTGCTCTCATAGACGGGTATCATAAACCTTGGGCAGTGGAGTTTGACTCTACTATGTGTCAAGACCTAGGTATCAAAGCATGTCTGATTGATAACTGGGATCAGAAACCCGTACGTCATACCGTACTGAAACACACTGATTACAAACCGATACAGGTATTTCCCTACGACCAAGAATGGAAGGGCCAAATGTATAAGAATGAAATTGCGTTATGTACTCTCTAACTCTATTCCGTAATCGTTATGATAACAAAACGAACAAGACTATGTCGTTTGAGACATGGGAAGAGTTCGTGTCTCTGTTGTATATGTTATCAGACAAACCGGATACGAAGGCGACTGCACCATTGATCAGTCCTGCCAAGTACACTGTTGATACTACACGTAGTAATAAGAACGTGGAGTGTTGGACTGGGTGGGCGGCAGTAGACGTGGATGATATCGACATCCCCGCAGATAAGTTGAAAGATAGATTGGTCAAGGACTATGGGCACTGGGACTTTGTCTGTTATAGTACTGCGAGTTCTCGTGAAGAGAAACCCAAGTTCCGACTGGTATTTAATCTGGGTGAAGAAGTAGAGTCGGATCAACTCAAGGCGTTCTGGTGGGCACTCAACACCGAACTTAATGAGATAGGCGATAAACAGACCAAGGATCTGAGTCGTATGTATTACGTTCCCGCTAAGTATGAGGACGCATACAACTTCATATGGCGCAATGAGGGTCGTCCAATCGATGCGGATTACCTGATAGGTAAACACCCGTACAAAGAAAAGGAAGGTAAGAACTTCCTAGATAGACTACCAGACGAGTTACAGAAGGCGGTGGTTGCACATCGTAAGAACTCGATGAATAACACAGAGTTTACATGGACAAGTTATCATGATTGTCCTTTCTTTCCGAAGATACTGGCGAGAGATTACCAGTATATTTCAGAAACAGGTTGGTATCACAAGATGTATCAAATTATGGTCGCGACTGCCGGTACCGCGATCAACCGTGGTTATCCGATCACCGCAAGAGAAATCGCGGATTTATGTCGACAGCTTGACATTGACACCGGAAATTGGTATACTAATCGTCCACTTGAAGTTGAAGCGGATAGAGCAGTAGAATATGCATATCGAAATAACTAGGAGACAAATATGTCTGAAGAAATAGTTGACGCAGAAGTCGTCAGTGAAGAGGTAAACTCAGCACCAGAGATTGAAGAACGACAAGATCTCAAGGTTGCTGTGATTGGTGGGGATGACGTATTGACGACTGCAACTGCACGTGCGTTCAACGTCCCTAAAGGTGTTGAAGTGACTACGTCTGGTGTTGATGACATCGATGATGTTGTTAAGTCTAAACCTAATGTGGTGTTCTGGTGTGGTCAGATTGCTGTCAAGAAAAATGACACGTTAGATGATGCAGACTTTATTGCTTCCATACAGAAGTTGATCCGTGTCGCTGGTGCAGGTATCTGTATCCGATCTACGATCAATATTGAGACATACGAACGTCTCATGATGGCACTGACCCGTAAAGTGTTTGACGCTAAGATTGTGTACATGCCTGACATGTCCGACTCTCAGAATGTCCAAGACGTTATAACGTCACCCCTACAGGTTGTGGGTGGTAGCGGTAAAGGTCTGGAACAACATATGAGTGTACTGCGTAACACATCATGGTTCAATGCCAAGACTTTGCAGACTGGTTCTGTTGCTGAGGTTGTATATGTCCGTCTGGGTGTATCTGGTTACCGTATGGTACGTCAGAAGTACTTTGATGAACTACACGAAGCAGTCATGGACATGAAGAACGCAAACCCCATGATCGTTAACCGACTGGTTCTAAGTGCATTAGGTGAGGGTGTGACTCCCAACTTTGTGACTGAGGCGCAAGAGTATGATTCTCGCATCTTTGCAGGTGTGACTGATACGCTAACGCTTGTTGAAAACTGTTTATCATAAGAGGAACTTTATATTATGTCATTGATGGCAAAACTCAAAAAGAACTCCAAAGTGTCGGGTACTGCGGTACTCGATAAATCCGAGTTCTTCCAAGAAAAAGAACTGACGCGAATTGATGTACCAATGATGAATGTCGCACTGTCTGGAAGATTAGATGGTGGACTCGCGTCAGGTCTTACTGTACTTGCAGGGCCAAGTAAACACTTCAAGACATCGTTTGCCTTGAAGATGGCGTCTGCTTATCTTGACTCAGATCCAGAAGCAATGATGTTGTTCTATGACTCTGAGTTTGGTTCACCGCAATCCTACTTCGAGAACTTTGGTATTGATACTAGTCGTGTACTTCATACGCCTATCACCAATGTTGAAGAACTGAAGTTTGATCTGATCAACCAACTAGAAGAGATTGGTAAGGACGATAAGGTGATCATCGTGATCGACTCTATCGGTAACCTTGCGTCTAAGAAAGAACTGGAAGATGCGATCAACGAGAAGTCTGTTGCGGATATGTCCCGTGCGAAAGCACTCAAAGGTTTGTTCCGTATGTCAACACCCTACTTGACTATGAGAAACATTCCGTTACTTGCTATCAATCACACTTATAAAGAGATTGGTTTGTTTCCAAAAGATATCGTAGGTGGTGGTACTGGTATCTATTATTCTGCCGACAATATCTGGATCATTGGTCGCCGTCAGAACAAGAAGGGTACGGAGGTCACCGGATATGACTTTATCATCAATGTGGAAAAGTCTAGGTTTGTTAAAGAGAAGTCGAAGATTCCTATCTCAGTTTCTTGGGATGGTGGCATTGAGCGTTACAGCGGTCTGTTGGATATTGCTCTTGCTGGGGGGTATGTTACTAAACCTAGTAATGGTTGGTATCAATTGGTCAATCGTGCAACTGGAGAAGTTGTAGGTACTAAGGTACGAGAGAAAGATACTCTGACACCTGAGTTCTGGACTGAAATGCTTGTAGACGAAACCTTCATCGACTTTGTGAATCAGATGTACTCTATCGTGGGGGCATCTAATCTTTCCCTTGATCTTGAGGAGGAGTTTTGAAATCAAAACTATCTGAGTATACGGACTATGAATTGACCCCTTCCGAGGGGTCTGACAATGATCAGGCGTGGGATGTTCGCATCCTACGTGGTGATTTTGCTGAGACGGTGGTTCGTTTTGGTAACATTCAGTTTAATGATGATAAAGGTTGCATAAACTTTAATTATGTGTTACAATATTCACCAGATGAGACGTTAACAGAAGAACGTGAAGATCTTATTGAGTACGTGGGTGATATACTTGAATCCGTGTTAGAAAATGCAATCAGCGAAGGAACTCTACTAGACAATGAAAGAACAACTGATACTGAATAACTTATTGACGAATGACTCTTACATGCGTAAGGTTGTCCCGTTCCTTAAAAAACCATACTTCGAAGGCGTAACAAAACTCATCTTTGCTGAGATCATTGCGTACGTGACGAAGTACAACAAACTGCCATCTCAGCAAGCGTTGTGTCTTCAGATTGAAGAGTCTGAGAACATCAACGAATCCAATTACAACGAAACCATCGATTTGATTCCGACTCTTTTTGAAAAGAAAGATAATGATTCTCAGTGGTTGTTGGACACTACCGAGAAGTGGTGTCAGGATCGTGCCGTATTTCTTGCGATCATGGAGTCCATCTCCATAATTGATGGGAAACACCAAACACTAACCAAGAACTCGTTACCTGACATTCTCCAGAAAGCACTGGGTGTGTCATTTGATACGAGTGTAGGACACGACTATGTCGACAATGCAGGAGAAAGATTTGACTTCTATCACAAACAAGAAGAACGTATTCCTTTCGATCTTGAGTACTTCAACAACATCACCAAGGGTGGGTTACCTAACAAGACTCTCAATATTGCTCTTGCTGGTACTGGTGTCGGTAAGTCTCTCTTCATGTGCCACGTTGCCGGAGGTGCCTTGTCACAAGGACGAGACGTACTTTACATTACAATGGAAATGTCAGAAGAACGTATCGCTGAACGAATTGACGCGAACCTTCTCAACACCCCAATCGACCAAATCGAAAATCTGTCTAAGAAGATGTTCAAGGACAGAGTATCCGACATCGGAAAACGAACCAATGGTCGACTGATCATCAAGGAATATCCCACGGGTCAGGCACACTCAAGTCACTTCCGTGCGTTACTTGAGGAACTGAGTCTAAAGAAGAAGTTTGTTCCAGAAATCATCTTCATAGATTACCTAAATATATGTGCGTCTTCTCGAATGAAAGCGATGGGTGGTTCTATTAACTCATACACATATATCAAGGCAATTGCAGAAGAGTTACGTGGTCTTGCAGTAGAGTTCAACGTACCGATCGTGTCTGCGACTCAGACTACTAGATCCGGTTTCGCAAACTCAGATCCCGGCCTTGAGGATACCTCAGAGTCATTTGGTCTACCTGCTACCGCAGACTTGATGTTCGCCTTAGTCTCTAATGAAGAACTAGAACAGATGGGACAGATCATGGTGAAACAGTTGAAGAATCGATATAACGATCCTAACCGTGACAAGCGGTTTGTGGTTGGTATTGATCGATCTAAGATGAGACTATTTGATGTAGATAACTCCGAGCAGACGCTCTCTCCGGAGATTGTATCGTCACCAACTATAGGTGACACAGATCAAGGAGAGAAACTCAAACGTATCAATTTCTCGTAAGGAGTAGTCACATGGATATGTATATACACACACTTCTGGCAACAGGATGTATGTTTCTATCATTTATTGCAGGTAAATATTTTGGTAGACGTGAGGGATTCAGAGATATGATTAGTGTATTGTTGGGTGTCTTCAATGCCGATTCTCTAGAAATAACAGAAGAGGGTGACTTCTTCGTAACTACTGAAGGTAATACTTCTAAGGTAAATTAGTGAAACCCCGTAACTTTTATGTTGAAGATAACTTTATAACACCGGAAGAATGTGCAACCTTGATTGGATTGTACAAGAGTGCACCCGAAGTTATCTCTAAACTAAACTTTAGTTACGTAGCTATTGGTGATCCTAATGTAGAACATATGCCAATGAAGCATGAGTTGGTAGAGGATATATGGTTACGCCAGAGTGTCCTCGCTAACCAACTTGCAGGTGCAATCATGCAGTGGTGTCAGGTCTACAAATGGAGTGAGGGGTCTAGGATGGGGTTGCATAATGATGTCGCAAGTAAACACACTATGTACACCTCAGTCCTTTACCTGAATGACGGGTTTGAGGGAGGAGAGACTCAACTACAGGATGGTACTACCATCGTTCCGAAACGGGGTAGAATCTTCTTCTATGATGGTATTGAATACCACCACAGGGTCAAAACCCTAACCAAAGGTACACGTTGGACTTGTGCTAGTTGGTACAAAAGAAAGTGAAATAAACGCTTGCCAATGTTCTCAAAACATGTTACACTACCCCTTTATTATTTGAAATAGGAATCGTCATGATCAAAATAAGTACCGATATTACCGAACAGATTGAAAGATCTAATCTCCGAGATTCTGAGGAAATAAATGCTATCTATTGTAACTATATCGATAGCCTCCGCGTCCGTGATGAGACTGAGACTCCTCTGTTCGAGAAAGAGAAACATATCGAATACAAGTTCAACGAAGACAACCTGATCAATGAGTTTAAGGAATACATTGACTCGACCTATGACGCACACTATGGTCAGGGTGGTCTACAATCATCTGAAGTGATCATTGACCGTGGTCATGGTATGGGATTCTTCTCTGGTAACGTTGATAAGTACAACGGACGTTACGGTAAGAAGGGTACTACCGAAGATCACCGAAAGGACATAACGAAGATTATCCATTACGGGTTCTTAATGTTATTCGAACACGACCGAAGGGCTGCAATTGAAAGTAAATAAAGAAGCGATGAACTTCGCTGTGGGTGATACCATTATCGCCCTACCCATCAACATCTGTCTGAACTTCATCCTATTGACCATATTCATGGGTCTAGGGTGGGGGCCAGGCACGATCTCCATCGTGATGACCATAATGTTCTTTATACTGGGTATCGTACGTAAGTACTGCGTCCGTATGTGGTTCAATCATCGAGTCAAAAAGACTGGACACCAACAAGAACCATGGCACAATCGACCTTAAAAACCCTGCCCTTATTCCAAAATGTTCTAAGAAATGTTATAAAAACGCTTGACGGCACCCCCGATTCGTGAGATAATACTCCTGTATTTTAATGATGAGAGAGAGAAAAGTTATGGCGTATGTAAGTCAAGAAGACAAAAAGAAGTTAGCCCCTGAGATCAAAGCAGTCCTCAAGAAGTACAAGATGAAAGGTACTATTGCCATTCAACATCACAGTACTTTAGTTGTGAACATCAAGAGTGGTGCTCTTGATATCCTCGGAGCGTTGCCTGTCAGTGAGTATGGCCCTCGTGACTATGTTCAAGTCAACCCTTACTGGATCAGTGAGAACTATGACTGTCCTACTGTTGTTGCGTTCCTGACTGAACTGAAAGCTGCGATGGAAGGCCCTGACTTCTTCTGTGAAGATGACAGCATGACTGACTACTTCCACAGAAGTCACTACACTGACATCAACGTTGGTAAGTACCACACTCCTTATGTGTTGGAGGCATAATATGAGTTTCAACACTAACCCTGCTAATGCAGTCACTTACATCACGGATCCTTCAGCGTCATTCCTGAAGGTTCCTATCCGTGTTATTGAAAACCTGAATGTCCCGATTCATAAAATCTCTGAGAACTCGTTCTTCAATGACGACTTTTTCTGGTTGGAAATAGAGAATGATTCTATGGTGTACTATGATGCTCTTGACGCGAAGTCGTTGCAAGATCCAATCACGTACATGCAGACACTCCCTGAGTTGGGTCACTTCAGACTTTATCCCCGTTTTACACCAAAGGCTTATGTTGCATGATTGATGTTTTTATTGAGGGTGGTCGTAACCGCCGTGTTGTTGAGATTTACATGTTCAACTTGATCAACGCACTGGGTATGGGAAGACTACGAAAACCTTATATTGAGGTTTCGTTTGAACGTGGTCTGGATGCTCTTGGTTACTGCACTGGAGAACGTACGGAGGCATCCATCGAGATCGCCATTCGTTGTCCAATCGACGGTTCCAAGATATCGTTCCTTGACCAGATGCGTACCCTCGCGCACGAGATGGTTCACGCTCGTCAATATATTCGAGGTCAGTTAGGTTCTGACTCTGGAGATTGGCAGTGGAAAGGCAAAAGTGCCAAGAACTATAAATATGAAAATCAACCGTGGGAGAAAGAGGCGTACGGTTTGGAGAGTGCACTCTTTATGACTTGTTTCCCCTTTTCAGCGGAGTTCAAAAACTAATGTTAGAAATCTTATCGCATTTAATCGCTACAGTGGTCTTGTATGGTTTGTTGGTTGTTGCAGTAGTAGTTGGAGTTCGAATACTTTATCTGATGGAAGTTCAGAAAGACAACCAACGTGAGTACAACAAATCCAAAGCCCGAGAGGAATCTGAAAAATGAGACTATGTGTTTTGACTGCAACACCAGAAGATATGTGTATTTCTTTGTTAGAAGAAAACTGGCCACCGGAGGAAATGGAGTATCGCATCACGCAACTCGCTGATGAAGAGTTCTCTGATTTTCAACAACTGTTTTTCTATGACTCAGAGAATAACCCTGCGTTAGATCTCATTCGAGATGGAAAGATCCTTCACCAAATTAGATATGAGTATGAAGTATGAATGGATTTCGTAAGTTACAAGAACGTTTGACCGAAGAAGGTTGGTTTGTGGGGTGGAATCTACCCTGCTGCCAATCTTGTGCATGGGCGGAAGTACCGGATGAAGCAGATCTCGAAAAGGTTCTGTTCAACCACTCTCAAGACTGTGAAGTGGAACAGGACTACTCGACATGTAATGCGTGTCTAGGTGAGGGTGAGATAGAAGACGAAGATTATGAGTGGGTTTATTGTGAGGAGTGTGAAGGCACCGGTGAGATCGTTGAGACGTGTCACAACTACTTAGAGTACGATTCTTCGGTCGGTGGGTTTCTGTGTCACACTCCGGAACAACAGAATCAGTCTACCTTCTGTTTCAATGGTGACAAGAAAGGTGTTAAGAACCTGAAGGCGATCCTACCCATCATCGAAGAGTGTGGGTGTACGATATATTGGGACGGCAAGGGCGGTCAACGTCCAACCATCGAGTGGTCTCTATGATGAATCTCTTGAAAGAACTTCGCAAAAATCTGATCGATGGTTGGAATGATTTCGAAACGTTCTCTGAGAAATGTTTTTTCATTTTAGTCTTGACATGTGGAGTGGTTTCCCCTATAATAGTACTTCTATTTACCGGTGCATTAGTTCACAGTTTATTCACCAAAATGGCGACAATGTGATGAGATATTATTCGTTAAACCACGACCAACATGGTCGTAAAATCAAACGTAAGAAACCCAAAGGAGTGGTGTATGGCAAGTACAAGGCAACGGAGTTTAAACCGTTCGAGTCAGCAAAGACAGAGACGTATGCAGATATTCGAATGGCAGAATCAAAGCAGTACCCCTCACACAATTCCGGAACCTTCAACACCTCCAAAAAAGAAAGACCCCAATACACAGGAACGTTAGTGAAAGGAATCTCCACCATGCACAAGTCTAATGCTGTGCCTATCACTAACAAGGAACAAGCAACCGAAATATCGAGGATGAGTAGATGAGAGAAAAAATGTTAACCGCCTTAAAGTTATATGCTGAAGGGCAAATCCAATTGCACAAAATGAACGTAGAGGTTTATTTGACTAACCCTGCGGGTATCGGAGAACATCCCGATGTCATGGAAGCAGTTCAAAAGGAACTTGGTCAGATTGCCGAGTGGGAAGATCAAATCTTTGTTTTGGAGAAACATTTCTAATGGAAGTGATGACCTACAGTAAAAAAGCGGTACTTGAACGACTTGAACGTCAACAACACGATGAGAGTCTCGAACGACTGTTCGCCCGTATTAAGGACTGGCACTATGCTAGGAATCTCATTGAGGGTGCCACTGATAAAGACCAAGTGTGCAAACTCATTCAAGAGGTGGGTGAACTGTCGGACAATGTCTGTAAAGAGAAAGATGTTGCCGATGATATTGGTGACATCATGGTGGTGTTGATTAATATTGCTGAACGCAATGGTCTATCGATGCGCCATTGTCTTGAGGTTGCATATCACGACATCAAAGACCGTAAGGGTCGAATGGTTGACGGTATTTTTGTTAAGGAAGAAGGAGTGGTAAAATGAATATCGACTTGACCGCAGAACAGAAAGAAAAACTGACTCGCGAGTTTTTGGTTGACGTGTTAGAAGAACTTGAAGTTGATGTAGAAACGGGATGGGATGATGTTAAAGTGTCTCTGAAAACCTTGATTGCATATTTCTCAGTGCCTGGCACTTATAAGGACGGTAAGTATGACAGACCCATATAAATACCTGTGGCGTGAAGAGATTACGGAAGGTGGTGAGTATCCGAATCATACCTATATAACCAGAGGTACAACTCTGTATGGGTATATACGTCGAGGTACAACTGGTGTCATTTGGTTCAAAACGCCAAAATCGACATGGTCTCCAACTAGACGTAAGTTTAGAAAGTTTAACAAGCAAGACATCGACGAGGTACTCGCGACACAGTTGTAGTTAATTAAGCGTATTAAGGACAAGAATAACATGTATGAGTACAACGTAGAAATAGTTAGGGTCGTCGACGGAGATACCGTTGATGTGAATATTGATTTGGGGTTTGGAGTCTGGTTACGTAAGGAGAGAGTTCGTCTCTATGGTATCGATACTCCGGAGAGTAGAACCCGAGATCCAATCGAGAAGAAGTTTGGTTTGTTTGCAAAAGAATACCTCAAAGCGTTATTGGGTAAGAAGTCTACCCTACAGACTCGAAAGGATGGTAAAGGAAAATATGGTCGTATCCTAGGCGAGTTCATCGTTTATGATTCAGAGACCGATTCCTATAGAAGTGTGAACACCATGATGATCGAGAAACATATCGCTGTGAAATACTTCGGTCAGTCCAAGGATGATATCGAGGGTGAACACCTTGAGAACCGCAAGTTGTTACAAGAGGTTGTTGGTGTTGAAAACGTTGCTGGTACGGAAATACCTACCGTATGAAGATACTGTTAGCACTCCTTGCTTGTTTATGGTGTGTTGATGCTAATGCAGAGTTCAGACACTTTAATGAGTGGACTGATAAAGAGAAAGGTCTATTCTTAGGGTACAATCTAGTATCCTACGTAGACTACTCTCAGACAACGACTGCCTTGTCGGATCCCTGTAATTGTTATTCTGAGGGGAATCCAATATTCGGTAAGAACCCTCACAGGGATACCCTTCTGATCACAAACTTCATAGCCAGTGGGTTATCATATTATACGATTGGTAATGGTGTCCCTGACCATTTCAACTTGACCCTAACCTCGGCACTTGTACTTAGAACCTATATTGTCTATGCAAATAACCAAACTGGTATCTCTTGGCGGGTTGCGTTTTAGATCAAAAAGTTATAAGAATCGAAGTTTTTATTCCAAATCGGTCTAAAAAAACTTCGATATTCTATTGACTTTGTTATGAAAACGTGAGATAATACTCCTGTATTCAATGATGAGAGAGACCTTTTTTATGACCAACGAACAATTCTTCAAGCTTCTTCAGAAACATGACTGGACATATATGATGTCCGAAGACCACCGTTACTACACGAAAGGTAGTGATGAGTCTAAAGTTCTGCAAGCTGCGAGTCAAGAAGATGATCTGCGTAGACAAATGCTGCGTGATTACAGTGCCTTTGTTTGGCAGACTCGTGACAACCCCATCGCCCGACCTCAACTGGAGGACTACATCAATGTATGATATCCTAGACTACTGTCGTGAAGAGATCCTCGGTCGTGAGGTTGAAGCAAACTGGGGTGCCATGTATCCTACTGTAGAGGGTAAAATCCTCTCAATCAACTACCCTCTCCAAGAGGTTTGTATCCGTTGGGTCGGAGACGATACCACCAAGACGTGGTGGAAGTTGAAAGACATCAAACCTGCGGGTCATCGTTCTGTGAACGGTAGTCCAATCGGGATCCATTTTGTGGAGAATGTGTAATGGGTTACCATGTTCATACCAGAGACCCGATCGGGTGTTTCACTGAGAAAGAGGTGGGCAACTACTTTGAGTACTCTGAGAACCCCGATAGAAAAGAAGGGTGTGAAGACTGGTGTTGTTACCCCCATATAATCTGGGTTGGTTCTGTCGGTGATCAAGGTTACCGTTATGCCACTGTCAAAAAGACCGTTGCTTACATTGTGGTTGATGAAGATGAATATGGTAAACCCGTCATCGAGAAGTGGTCTTTGAAAAAGAACGTGAGGTACTCATAATGGGTATCGTAATAGACGCCAGAGGTCGTGTGATGCGATCTGACATGTTGCCCAATCTATATGAATGGTTGAGTCGACTTCAGATGTTCCGCACTGATATCGAAGACTGGGAGGTCTTATCGATGCAAGAGGCACGTGACCGGTTCCCTCATTTGGGTCGAAATTAATTGGTTTATTTTCAAAATAAAGCTAGACACCAGCTGCCAGATGTGAGATAATAGTACCCTATTGAGATGAGAGAGTAAGTTTATGAATGAAGAGTTTGAAGTGATCCCTGTTGATATTGCCACTGTTCGTCAGTTCCGTACCGGTTATGAGTTAGTCGAGTACGAAGTTGGTACTGATCCTGCTGAAGGATTCTGTATCCTAGGTTTCGATGAGATCGGAATGTTCTGTAAAAACCCTGCGTACGCTTGGGTTGGAATGACTGGAGGTGACAATGCCGGACTATAATTTCTTTGAGAACCCCGTTTACGGTTACCCAGAACATAAGTACAATCAGTATCTGGTGAAGCACCGTGCGAGTCAAAACAAGGGTGGGGACTCTCGTTCTTACCGTGATTCTGAACGCAAAAAAACTTACGCTTCTGAAAACAGTTTCATGCATGAGTGTAACATCCCCGAGTTCGACTCTATCGAAGAAGCGAACAAGTTTGCGAAACGTGTTTACAAAACAAAGAAGTGGTCTAAGTTGTGGCAAGACTCCGTCGAGAATGACGTGGGTCAGATCTTCAATGCGACTCCTAGAATTGTTGGTATGAACACCCGTAACAAGACCCTGTCAGGTTTCACTAACGGGCGTACTATCACGTTGTGCACTGTCACCGGTCTGAACAAGTATATCCTACTTCACGAGATGGCCCACTGCTTGGGTCATATGCACCACGGACGTTCTTTCCGTCAGTGTCTTCTTGAGTTGGTCGGTGCCTTCATGGGTGCCAAAGAAAAGAAGGTTCTCAAGAGAGAGTTTAAGAGACGTAAACTCGCCTGTGGTGAACCACGTCAACCCCTGACCTTCGAGAAGTGGGTTGCGTCGAAGGAACGCATGGAGAAGATGCGTGAACAACGCGACTTCTTCGAGGCGGGAAGGTCACTCTTAGGTAAGTAATACATACTTACTCAATTTATAAAGGAATCAAGTAATGTTTGACAAAGGTGAAATTGTTTCGGTCTGTACATTAACAGGCGAGTTTGTGGGTAAGTTCTTGGATGAGAGCGCGGCAGATTACACTATCGAGGATCCCCGTCTTCTCATGCCCGCACAACAACAAGGTCAGTACGCGTTCTTGCCTGCGGTTTGTATGAGTGGTGAGAAAGACCCCAAGGTTGTAAGGTTCAACAAATCAGCAGTACCTTTCGTGGTGAAGACCGCAGATGAGGTTGGTAAAGAGTATCGTCAGGTGGTATCTGGTTTGGTATTACCATCCTGATTTTTATTCCAAAATGTTCTAAGAAAGTTGTTGACTTTATTATGAAAACGTTGTATAATATACACATATTAAACACTGAGAGAAAGGAAGAAAATTATGAGTCATGAAATTGAAATGGTAAACGGTCAAGCGCAAATGGCATACGTTGGTGAGGTGCCTTGGCATGGTCTAGGTGAACGTGTTCCCGCAGATCTGTCTCCCCGTCAAATGATGGAGAAGGCAGGTTGTGACTGGGAAGTCAAAAAAGTTCCAACATACGCTGCTCCTGCTGATGACGATCTAATCGCCACCGGTACATCTGCGTTGATTCGTTCGACTGACAACAAAGTTCTTGCCCCGTCTGTGGGTGAGGGTTGGAATCCAGTCCAGAATCACGAAGCGTTCGAGTTCTTCAACGAGTACTGTCTTGCGGGTGACATGGAAATGCACACTGCGGGTTCTCTGAAGGGTGGTCAGATGGTTTGGGCACTTGCGAAGGTTAACGAGTCGTTTAATGTGTTGGGTGAAGATCAGGTAGATTCTTACCTTCTGTTCTCTAACCCTCACCAGTACGGTAAGTCAATCAACGTACGGTTCACTCCGATCCGTGTAGTGTGTAACAACACTTTGACTATGTCACTTAGTGCGAACGCAAAGAACGAAGTTGCACTTAACCACCGCCGTGCGTTTGATCCACAGTTGGTTAAAGATCAGTTGGGTATTGCCCACGAGAAGTTTGATCAGTACAAAGAAGCTGCACGATTCCTCGCTAAGAAGAAGACTAAGGCAGAAGATCTGATTCAGTACTTCAACGCAATCTTCCCTGCGAAAGAGAAGTCGGTTATGGATTACATTGACCTGTCTCGTTCTGCACAACGTACGTTCGATGTACTGGAGACACAACCTGGCGCAGAGATGGCGATGGGTTCATGGTGGAACGCAGTCAATGCTGTAACGTACATGACTGACCACGAGTTGGGACGTTCAAACGACACTCGTATGCAGTCTGCATGGTTCGGTTCAAACCAATCGAAGAAACTCAAGGCGATGAACCTCGCACTAGAAATGGCGGAGGTAGCATAATGGAAGAAGTTACTTATAACTCCTACGACCAAATACCGGCAGAAGTTCGCCGGTATATCCTTGATGAGACTGGGGAGAGACGTGTCAAACGTGTCACCCTCGATCTCTGTTCTGAACTTGCGACTGACTACTACCAGTATGCAACCGAAGAGGTGTCCCTGAAGAAGTTTCAGTTACACTTCCAACGCCTCGACGGTGTTGTCAATGTAAAAAATTATGACAATTATAAGTCCGCGGCGCTTGCCTTGGATAAGGAATTGGATTATAATATTAACAGTAATCGGGATCTCACTGCGGTGATTACCCAAAACGGTCGACCGGTTCGAGGTTATGAAAACGGTCAGGTCTTATTTTCACGGAGTATCTATGGTTAGGTTAGAAGAGATAAAGATGTTCGCCATCCACGCTCACGAAGGACAGGTGCGAAAGTATACTGGTGAACCTTATGTCGAACATTGTTTCTCTGTTGCAGATAACGTTTTCATCTCAATGAGGGAACCAACCCCTGAATTGGTATACTCTGCTTATCTCCATGACACTGTGGAAGACACCGATGTTACTCAGGAAGAGATTCAACAAAAGTTTGGTGATCTGATTGCAGAGTACGTATGGTACCTGACTAAACCCCCTGTGTTTGTTGGTAACCGTGCTAAACGTAAAGAATTGGATCGTGCGAGGTTGGCTTCTGCACCCCCTGAACTACGTATGGTTAAGATCTGTGACTTGATGCACAACGCACCTAGTATCAAAAAACACGATGAGGATTTCTGGTCAACATGGAGGGTTGAAGCGATACAGTTGTTAGAAGCAATGGACGCAAGTTACGTCTGGAATGATCTGTGTACTGCTCAATCACGTGACGACTATGCCAACTTTGTTACATTGTTAACCACCAAATAATGCGGAGGNNAGGTAGGTGAAACTCCTACTCTCCGCTCCATTCTCTCTCTTCGGACGCTTGACAGCGTCCTTTTTTTTGCGTACAATTCCACTATTGGGCATCTGTTTAGATGCCTAAGTGGGGTTTGGGCATCTGATTAGATGCTAAATAAATAACCATATAAATAGTAACTACCATAGAGGAAATACGCATGGCTGGACTATCTGGTGGAAAATATATAACGTTCGAGAAACCTTACATCGGTAAGGTTGCGGATCTTATCGCGTCCGGAAAACCACTTCTAATGACTGACCGATCCAATCAAGTGATCGTGGAGTCTCCTACTGTCAAGGAGTTTCTACAAGCAGTTCAACAAAAGAATGAAGGAACCATAGGAACCACTCTCAAAATATCTGCACAGTTTGCACCATTGTTCAACGGGTACAAATGGTCAGAGATAGAGAAGAGTCAGTTTACCGGTGGTGGTGGTTCTAATGCCAAGACCACTGCGATGCAAGAGAATGCATCTTTGTTTGCAATACAAAAGTCTATTGAGAACAACGGGTATAACAACCAGAAACAATTCTACCAACTCTACCGCGATGAACTACTAGAGATCTATCCTGAGATGAACGAGACTTGGGAAGATACAATCTTTCAACAACAATTGACAACCTATCGTGAGGTGGGACAAACGTCATACGGTCACTACTCACGTGATGGTGGGTTCATGGATTACATCACCGAGACCTGTCAGAAGTTGTATAAGATCTCCAAGAAGGACACATGGAACCCTGCGGACGTATGGTTAGTGTCTGATTTAGAAAAGGTTAAGAGAGACCTAGATTCTAAGATCAGGGACAACACAACATCCCTACAAGAGTTCAACACCATTCTTCGTGCGATGTTTAAACGCAGACAGGTGGTTGGTATCTCTCTGAAGTTGATGTCTGGTAAAGAAGCGAAGTGGGAACCGGTGAATCTTGAAGGTCAAGATGTGTTCGATGGGGATGAGTATCTGTTCAAGTTCCAGAAGGCAGACTGCACACTCAATCTCCAAGGAAACAACTTCCGTAAAACAGATTCTCTGGTGTTCATTGGATCCTCAAAACAAGAGATCAAGTTCCAGATCCGACAAAACGAAGCGGGTAAGGCAAACCTCAAGATAGAAGGAACTGATATCAGTGCACAGTCGGCACGACTCGGTAAGGTTCCGCTAGATATGGCATCCTCATTGTTTCAGAGACAAGGACTGGAGAGTCAGAGATGGAGACGTTGGAGAAACTATCCAACCACCACTCAAGAGTTTCTGGATGATGTCGATACGCATATCGCACGATTCAAAAAACTTCAAGCCACCAGAAAGGTTGACTTTGAGATTAACACTGTAAATCAGTTCGTTGATAATATGACTACCGTGTTTGATAAGGGGAAAGCAGATATTGCGTTAAGTAAGTTGATGCAGATTGATATACTGAATGAAATATTTTCAATAACAAACCAGAATCAGATGAACAATGCGTTAACAGATTTGGGTTATCTTGCCCAGAAAAAGGGTGATTTGTTTGGCCCATTTGCAAAGTTGTATTAATTTAAGATTTAAAGTTGTATAAATAATACTACAAACTCAGTTAGTGAAAGGGGTATTTGTCTTGGATCAAGACTTACCCCATTTTATATATTTGTAACCAATGGTAGAGACGGAGGACAAAGTGGCCAAACCACTTAATTTCAAAGATTTTTTGGCAGTAGACTATACGCCGGGACAAGACGGTCAGATATCCAAGAACGCGAATAAGCGTAAGAAACAGGATACTGAGGAAAGTAAAGATCCCTTCTGGGCGGAAGACTCTGAACAAAATGAAGTCTTGAGTTTCCAAGGCAGACGTGCACTTGCACGTGCAATGAAACGCAACAAGTCTAGACTCAAGATGTCACGTAAGAGAGCAATGCAGAAGTCTGCAACTAAAGACACTCTCATGAAACGTGCGACCAAACAAGCACGTAATCAACTATTCAAAAAGTTCAGTAAGGATGCCTCGCGAGGTGACCTGACTCCACAACGCCGTGGAGAAATTGAAAAACGTGTCAAGAAAATGGGATCTCGCGTAACTGCGATCGCACGTAAGTTGTTACCTTCTGTTCGTAAAAGTGATAAGGAAAGAAAATCATAATGTTACCATCATTTAAACAATACCTTGTTGAAGAAGAAAGAGAAGTATTCTTCACCTATGGTCGAATGAACCCTCCTACGACAGGTCATGGTAAGTTAATGAACACCATGTCTGCGAAGGCAGGAAAATCCCCTTACAAAATCTACCTGTCACAGACTCAGGATGCAAGAAAGAATCCTTTGAGTTATGACCAGAAGATTAAACATGTACGTAAAATGTTTCCAAAACATGCACGGAACATCATATCAGACAAAGGTTCTCGTACCGTCTTTGATGTTGCAGTCAAGTTGCATAATGAAGGATTCAACAAAATCAATATGGTCGTTGGTGCAGACCGTCTCACAGAGTTCGAAACTCTCCTAAAGAAGTACAACAACGTCAAGGGTCGTCACGGATTCTATAACTTCGAGAAGATTACTATTATCTCGTCTGGAGATCGTGATCCTGATGCGGAAGGTTTGACAGGTATGTCTGCCTCCAAACAGAGATCAAATGCCAAAGAGAATGACTTCACGTTGTTCTCTCAGGGTGTACCAACATCGATGTCCAACCGTGACGCAAAGAAGTTGTTCAATGATGTGCGTACTGGTATGGGTCTCAAAGAGACTAAAGAGTTCAAAAACAAATTAAGTCTAGAACCTGTATCAGAGGCACGTGAGAAGTATATCGAGGGTGAGTTGTTTGTAGAGGGTGACAACGTAAAGATTAAAGGTGGTAAGTCTGGACAGATCCATCGTCTAGGTACCAACTATGTTATCGTTGCATTAGATGAGGGTAGTGTATCCCGTCAATGGATCGAGAACGTAGAACTAGTAGAAGAGTCACCTATCGTCAAGAAGGGTGTATTGGTAACTACTAAGAGACAACCCGAAGAAGGTACTCCCGCCGCGGTTAAGAAGGCAGTTAAGATGACGCCTGGCATTAACCGTGCACAAGATCTACTACGTAAGAGACGTGGAGTCAAAGAAGACGTGTCTCAGAAAGAACTCAACGATCTGGAGAAGTTCGCGGATCGTTTACTTAATAAGTTTGATGTTGACATCGAGTTTACTCGACACTTCAAAGATCGTATGAACGATAAGAGAAACAAACCCGCAATCACCGTTGCAGAGTTACAACGTCTGTTCAAGAAGATGGCAGACAACAAAGGTAGAAAGATCAAGAAGAACGCAAACAAAGAAGCGATCCTCAAGGACATGCAGTCTGACCTTAACCTACCTGTAGTGATCAACTGGAAGAACGGTGAGTTCGAAGTTGTTAACAAAACAATAATGCGTAAGAAAGCATTCAAATCTCCTGATCCCGAGTTAAAGTATGAATCGACCCTACCAGAATCATACGAGGATCTCAACGAAATGTCTACCCCATCAATGATCAAACACTGGTTGGCGAAGACAATCAAGGCCAAAAAGTACAGAGAAGTTGCAAAGTTTGTACGGAAAGAGATGGAGAAGGACAAGACTGGTAGACATGGCGCAGCATACCATGCACAACAGGTCATGAGGAAATATGGCATCACAGGTTTTGATGCACGTGAGTTAGGTAAAGTTGCGTCCATGGCGGAACAAATGATCAAGGAAGATGCTCTTGATCGCGCACGTGAAAGGATCGCACGTGAGAAGGATACGGATGCAAAGAAACACGATCGTATCCTTGATCGCGCTCGTATTGCACGTGCCAATGCGATCGCTCGTAAGACTCAACCTAAGACGAACGAAGATATTAAAGGAAGTCAAAAGTAATGGCATGGGTAGCAATTCCAAATAACCCCGATTGGGAATATGATAATGCAGCCACGGCAGCAGATTGTATTGGTGCAAACGGAACAACGACATCAGGAATTAGAACATTTACCTCAGCCAGCGGCGGTGTTCAACTAACTTATGTTAAAGTTCGTAGAGTTGGTGAAACTGGTGATACAAGCAAAGGTGAATTAAGTAAAGGATTTTGGGACGCAAAAGGTGATGAGGATGATATAGAAACTGATATGATTCTAGTTTTCCGAACTACCACCGCTAATGAAGAAGTTAGAATTGGCGCTGCTCATTATTATGTAAATGGTCAATCAACTGACTATGATGCATCAATCGATTGGGGTGATGGTACAACATCAGCAGTTACTGGTAGCCCTGTTAACAATGCCGGATTAGTTCATACTTTTGCAAGTGCTGGCGATCACACTGTTAGAGTATCAGGGCCAGGTTTCCATGAAGTTAATTTTAAACCAGGCTCTATAAGTACTGACCGTGGTGGCAATACTGAAGCACAAACAGACAAACTTATAAGCGTACTTAACCTTGGTGATATTGGTCATAAAGCCTTAAGGTTTGCCTTCCAGAGAACACGTCAGATGTCTAGCTTTACATTAGGTCATACTGATTTAAGTAATTGTACAGGTATGGGAGATTTCTTTAGATATCGTACATGGAATATGAACGATAATGCCGTTCCATGCACAGTTGACTTAACTGGTCTTGATATGTCAGGTTTTACCGATGGTTCCCCCAGATGGGCGTCTGGCATGTTTGAAAATAGTGCTGTTAATATGAATACACTTAACCTAACTGGAATAAACACTGCTGGTATAACATCAATGAACTCGTTGTTCACTAATATCGCTGGCGGCAGTTCAGTAGTTGCTAATGCACTAAACTTAACAACAATAGATGTTAGACCTTTTAATACGAGTTCTGTGACTTCTTTTACCAGCATGTTTTACCAGAATGCAACACTTACTACAATTACTGGGATTGAAGACATGGATATTAGTAGCGGAATATATTTCGCTCTCATGTTCTATGCAACGGATTTAACTGGTTCACTGGATATATCATCATGGGATTTCTCAAACGCCACTCAGTATAGTTGGATGTTTTATTCATGTGATAAACTTACGGATATTATTGGTATTGAAAATATTAATGTTACAAACCTATACAGCACTGGTGAGTTTGTTGGATTCTTACACGATGTTACACTTCCGACATCTCGTTACGATCAACTTCTTATCAATCTAGCCGCTCAAACTAAAAATCAAGCGACTCAAACAGCAAACTTTGGCAACAGTCAATATACAGCAGGTGGTGCGGCCGAGGCGGCAAGAACTAGTTTAATTAGTAACGATGGATATACAATAACTGACGGAGGATCAGCATAATGGCTATATTAACTAAAACCGAAGGTTATTTTATTATCAACGATGGCGCATTTTCTTTAAGCGAATCTACTGTGGTATCGTATCGTGATGACGCTACTGTACAGGAGTTTGATACTGAGGAACTAATGCTTACAGCACATAGAGAACAATTCCCTGATCAGTATTCAGAATCGGATGAATAAGAAATGATAACGTTTAGAGAACTAGACGAAGCATTAGATAGGACTTACCCTGCAACATTGAAGAAGACAGGGAAATGGGAGTATCGATCTACATTTAAACTTGACGATGGTGGAAAGATTGATGTAGACTTCGGTGCAAATGATCATATTGATGACTACGACGAACTCGATTGGGAGATAAACTTTGTACGTAATGAGGTACACCAAGGAGTGACGGGTGAAGGTGATGCATTAAAGATTATGGCAACTGTTTTTAAGTTGGTAAAAGATTTCATAAGAATCGAAAAACCCAAGTACATGAACTTGGCAGCTGCCAAGAAACCCGACACGAGTAAGTCGGATAAAAGTTTACAGGGAAGGGAGAGATTGTATGGTCGACTTATTAAGAAAGCAGTAGGTAACAAATACAACGTACGTACTGACACCGGTTCGTCCGGCACAGTATGGTATATCGAGAGAAAGTCATAATGAAAAATAATCCGGTAGCAAAACATGCCCACAAGGCAAACAAGTCCGCAGTAATGCGTGACCGTAAGAAAGACTCAAAAAAAGGGGTTGTGAAACACAAAGGTAGGGACTATGCTAAAGAGTATGCCAACTATCATTCCGACCCCGAACAAATTAAAAGACGTGCTGCAAGGAATGCGGCTCGTCGTGCATTGAGAGGTCGTAAAGACCTGACTGACGAAAAAGATGTTCATCATAAAGATAACAATCCTATGAACAACGACAAGTCAAATCTCTCTATTGTGACTCAACACTACAATAGAAGAGAACCAAGACTGCGTATGGAAGATCTCCGTAAGTGGTTTGGTAAAGGTAAGAAAGGTGATTGGGTTCGTGTAGGCACCGATGGAGAGATCAAAGGTGATTGTGCACGAGATCCAGGCGAAGGTAAACCTAAGTGTATGCCTCGAAGTAAGGCACATAGTATGAAGAAGAAAGATCGTGCGTCTAGTGCACGTAGAAAGAGACGTGCGGATCCAGACGCAGATCGTCCCGGCACAGGTAACAAACCCATTATGGTAAAAACAGACAAAAAGGAATCAGTAGAAATGAGTAAGATCGAAGAGTCAAAGTGGAAAATGGGTGATGGTCGACCTAGGAACGGTGCTCGTATCGAGAACGATAGATTTTGGAACTTACCAAAAGCTCAATTGATGTACATTAGGAAAGATGCATCCGATGCCATGAAAGCAAACCCTAAAGGAAGAAAGGCAGGGAAGTACGCAGACGAAGTGAATGACGCTGAGACAGTTATGGCATGGAGAAAGAAAAACGGCATAAGAGAGAATGCTTTTGTCGATACACTTATCACTGCGGAGAATCAAATGAATGAACAGTTTGTAGTCAGTTATGCAAAGTCAAAGAGAGGGACAATCCTTCAAAGTAAGTTCCGAACTCAGGGTGAGGCAGAGAAGTTCCTCGCTCAGAAGAGAAAGGAAGGTATGAACGGTATCGTCTCCAAGGCAGGTCAACCCGTCTCTATGCAGAAGATGAAAGACTTGCAGAAAGAAGAATACCTCGATGAGAAGAGT
>ENA-UZWT01001174-UZWT01001174.1-metagenome-genome-assembly--contig:-Day-1-50m-contig-1174_pt1 | contig 41997 bp, 37 predicted proteins | sample MGYA00260338_ERZ794898 | MGnify/ENA metagenome assembly ERZ794898 | reverse complement strand
GTTTTTGTCCGATATAGAAATTGCACAAGCCAATAATATGAGGCCTATTAAAGAGGTTGCAAATAAGTTAACTATTACGGAAGACGATATGGAAGTATACGGAAAGTTCAAAGCGAAATTACCTATACGATTAATCGATGAGCGCAAAGTAGCAAAAAGTAATCTAATTTTGGTGACGGCACTCACACCCACACCAGCTGGAGAAGGAAAAACAACCGTTTCTATTGGATTAACCGAAGGATTAAATAAAATAGAGAAACAAGCAACGGTTGTTTTAAGGGAACCCTCGTTAGGACCTGTATTTGGAATTAAGGGAGGAGCTGCTGGTGGTGGATACTCTCAAGTAGTACCTATGGAAGATATCAATCTTCATTTTACAGGTGATTTTTCGGCTATTGAAAAAGCCAACAATTTACTTTCCGCATTAATAGACAATAATCTACAATCAAAAACAAGAAACTTAGGAATCGATCCAAGAACCATCGCCTGGAAAAGAGTAATGGATATGAATGATAGAGCATTACGCGACATAACTATTGGATTGGGTGGCACTGCAAACGGGATTCCTAGACAAGACGGGTTTAATATTACTCCAGCCTCTGAGGTTATGGCTATTTTATGTATGGCTAAAGATTTTTCAGACTTAAAAGAACGCCTAGGAAATATTTATATCGGTCAAACATTTGAAAAAAAATCTATCTACGCAAAGGATTTAAATGCAGAAAACGCCATGGCAATATTATTAAAGGATGCCATCAATCCAAATTTAGTTCAAACTTTAGAGGGAAATCCTGCTATCATTCATGGGGGGCCTTTCGCTAATATTGCTCAAGGAACCAATACTATTTTAGCTACTAAAATGGGAATGACCTTGTCAGAATATGTTGTTACCGAGGCAGGGTTTGGAGCGGATTTAGGTGCCGAAAAATTTTTAAACATCAAATGTGTGTCCGGAGGATTAAAACCTAAAGCGGTAGTTTTGGTAGCTACTATAAGAGCTTTACGTCACCATGGGGGCGCAACTAAGGAGCAATATAATGACGCTAGCGTAGAAAGAGTTGAAAAAGGTTTTGATAACCTTGAAAAACATATAGAAAATATGAAGAAGTTTGGGTTAAACCCGGTAGTAGCTATTAATTCATTTTTCTCAGATAGCGATGATGAGGTACAATTAGTTCAAGAACGTTGTGCTAATATGGGAGTAAAAGCTGTCGTATCAGAAGGCTTTACGAAAGGGGGTGAGGGGACTAAAAACCTTGCCATCGCAGTAGTTGAAGAAATTGAAAACGGATCGAATGAGTTCAAACAATTATACGATTGGAGAGCACCCGTAAAAGAAAAAATTGAAATAATAGCCAAGGAGATCTATGGTGCCGACGGGGTTGAGTATTCTAAGAAAGCGTTAATAGGGCTTCGTAAAATTGAAAACTTAGGTTTGGACAATGTAGCGGTGTGTATGGCAAAAACTCAGAAATCTTTTTCAGACAATGATAAATTAACGGGAAGACCCACCGGTTTTAGTGTCACTGTTAGAGAATTTGAGTTTGCAGCCGGAGCGGGATTTGTGATTCCTATTTTAGGAAATATGATGCGTATGCCTGGTTTGCCTGCAGTACCTGCTTCGGAGGGCATGACGATCGATAACAATGGAAAAATTTCTGGATTATCTTAGTTATCTTCTAAGTTTTATTTTAGTAATAACTTGTGAACAAACATAATTTAATTAGTAAAAAACAGATGATTAAATAATAAATAATCATAACATTTGTTATTTTTGCAGTCTTAAAAACAATTCCGATTAATTTGGAAAAATAACACTTTATGAATTTACACGAATATCAAGGAAAAGAAATGTTAAACAGTTTTGGAGTTGAAATTCAACGAGGAATTGTTGCGAAAAATCCAGCTGAAGCTGTTACTGCCGCTAAAAAATTAACGGAAGATACCGGTACTGGTTGGCACGTTATAAAAGCACAGGTTCATGCCGGCGGACGTGGAAAAGGTGGAGGTGTTAAATTAGCAAAGAGTCTGGTAGAAGTAGAACAAATTGCAGATCAAATTATTGGGATGCATTTAGTAACTCCTCAAACTACGGCTGAGGGAAAACTTGTAAGTCAAGTTTTGGTTGCAGAAGATGTTTATTATCCGGGTGATTCAGAACCAAGTGAATTTTATATTAGTGTTTTAATGAATAGAGCAACCGGTAGAAATATGATCATGTATTCTACGGAGGGAGGAATGGATATTGAAGCAGTCGCTGAAAATACGCCACATCTTATATTTAATGAGGAAATTGATCCGACTATGGGTTTACTTCCTTTTCAAGCCAGGAAAATTGCATTTAATTTAGGATTAAGCGGTAAGGCTTTTAAACAAATGACAAAATTTGTTTCTTCTTTGTATACTGCTTATGTTAAATCGGATTCATCATTATTTGAAATTAATCCAGTTTTAAAAACAAGTGATGATCGTGTTATTGCAGTTGATGCGAAAGTAACTATCGATGATAATGCCTTGTTTCGTCATAAGGACTACGAAGCACTAAGAGATTTAAGAGAAGAAAACCCTGTGGAGGTTGAAGCTAAAGCAGTTGGTTTAAGTTATGTAGATCTAGATGGTAACGTAGGTTGTATGGTTAATGGAGCTGGATTAGCAATGGCAACCATGGATTTAATAAAGCAAGCAGGTGGAGATCCTGCTAATTTTTTAGATGTGGGAGGTACAGCTGATGCAGAACGTGTTGAAATTGCTTTTAATTTAATACTTAAGGATCCAAATGTAAAAGCTATCCTAGTAAATATATTTGGAGGAATTGTTAGATGCGATCGAGTAGCACAAGGAATTATAGATGCCTATAAAAGTATTGGCTCAATTGAAGTTCCAATTATAGTTCGTTTAGAAGGAACCAATGCTGATATTGCAAAAAAATTAATTGATGACAGTGGCTTAGATGTATATAGTGTAATTGAATTCCAAGAGGCAGCTGATAAAGTACAAGAAGTATTAGCTTAGTTTAAGTTTTCATAACAAAAAAAACTAATTTTTTTTTGTTATAGATAAAAACGGTTTCAATTTAACAGTAGATTATAAATTATAATTTTCTGTTAATGTGTTACTTATAATTTAAATTAAGTATGCTTGAATAATATATTTATTATATATTTGTAATTCTGAACTAACCTTCAAAAAATATTTTTTAAGTCTTTTACCGATTACAAAAAGACCAATCGTACACAAAAAAATGGTTGAGATTTCATAATTGAAATTTAATTTGGTTAGTTAGTTGATATAACCACGTGCTTCTCAATCGGTACGTGGTTTCTTTTAAAACTATATTAACTTCGTTGTTTTGCAGAAATATTTAATGAGTCTCCAAGGGATTGTTTTAAATCTTTTAATTCTTTCTCAGTTAAATATCGCCATTTACCTGTAGGTAATTTCCCCAATTCTATATTCATAATACGTTCTCGTTTTAGAGTTTCCACCTCGTAACCTAAATGCTCACACATTCTTCTTATTTGACGATTTAAACCTTGTATTAAGGTGATTTTAAAAACGAATCGGCCAATTTTTTCTACCTTACATTTTTTAGTAACTGTATCTAATATTGGGACACCTGACTGCATTCGTTTAATAAAACTATCCGTAATACGTCTATCCACCTTTACAACGTATTCTTTTTCATGTTGATTACCTGCTCTTAAAATTTTATTTACAATATCACCGTCGTTTGTCATTAACAATAATCCCTCACTTGGCTTGTCTAGTCTTCCAATATGAAATATTCGTTCTTTATGATTGATAAAGTCTACTACATTACCTTCAACTCTTCTGTCTGTTGTACAGGTGATTCCTACAGGTTTATTTAAAGCAATATAAACCAATTGTTCGTTTTTGTTGATGGTTATATTTTTTACTTTGATAATATCATTTGGCATCGCACGATCTCCCAAAGATGCTGGTTGATTATTTATGGTTACTAGACCTTGCTCAATAAATTTATCAGCTTGTCTCCTAGAGCAGTATCCACTATCGCTAATCGCTTTATTTAGTCTTTTAGAATCTTGATGATACATGATGTTATGTTTTTTTTAGAAGTTCTAATTCCTTTTGATAATACTTGATAGTATCTCTTAATTTAGCAGCTACTATAAAATCTAACTCTTTTGCTGATTTTTCCATTGCTTTTCTCGTATCTCTAATTTTTTTCTCAAGTTGAGGTTGATTTAAGTATTCGTTTTTTGATTCTGCTGCAAGATTATCTATTAAATTAGCGGTATAAACTTGCTGTCTTTCTTTTGTTAATGCGTTGTCTAATGATTTTATTATTGCTCTTGGGGTAATTTTATTTTTTGTATTGTAGGCTACTTGTTTTTTACGGCGGTATTCCGTAGCATCTATAGTTTGTTGCATGCTTTTAGTGATTTTATCTGCATACATTATAGCTTTACCATTTAAATTCCTTGCTGCACGACCTACGGTTTGTGTTAAGGATCTAGTAGACCTTAAAAAACCTTCTTTATCAGCGTCTAAAATGGCAACCAAGGAAACCTCAGGTAAATCTAAACCTTCCCTCAATAAGTTGACTCCCACCAAAACATCAAAAATACCTAAACGCAAATCTTGCATGATTTCTACACGTTCTAGGGTATCTACATCACTATGTATATACCTACAGCGTATTTCAATTCTTGCCATATACTTGGTGAGTTCTTCTGCCATTCTTTTAGTAAGTGTAGTAACTAAAACCCGCTCATCTTTTTCGACACGTAACTGAATTTCTTCTAATAAATCGTCAATTTGATTAAGACTTGGGCGAACTTCTATAGGAGGATCCAAAAGCCCTGTGGGTCTTATGATTTGTTCTACATAGACCCCTCCACTCTTTTCCAGTTCATAATCTGCTGGCGTAGCACTGATATAAATTACTTGATTTTGCATGGTTACAAATTCATCAAATTTAAGGGGTCTGTTGTCCATTGCAGCAGGTAACCTAAATCCGTATTCTACTAAATTTTCTTTTCTGGATCGATCGCCTCCATACATCGCTGAAACTTGGGGTATCGAAACATGACTTTCATCTACTATCATTAAATAATCATCAGGAAAAAAATCTAATAAGCAGAAAGGTCTAGTCCCTGGTTGGCGTTTATCTAAGTATCGAGAATAATTTTCAATTCCACTACAATAGCCTAATTCTCGAATCATTTCTAAATCAAAATTAGTTCGTTCTTCGAGCCTTTTTGCTTCCAAATGCTTTCCAATTTCCTTAAAATAGGCAAGTTGTTTTGTTAAATCATCTTGGATATCAACGATAGCTTCTTGTAAAATATCTGGTGAGGTAACAAACATATTAGCAGGATATATATTTAGTAATTCATATTTCTCAATAACTTTATTTGTTTGTACATTAAAAACCTCAATTTCTTCAATTTCATCACCAAAAAAGTGAATCCTGAAAGCATCATCTGCATAACTTGGAAATACATCAACAGTATCTCCTTTAATTCTGAAATTACCATGCTGAAAATCTGCTTCTGTACGAGAATAAAGACTTTGTACTAAATGATGAAGCAGTTTAGTTCTTGAGATGACTTGCCCTTTTTGTAGTTTGATGATATTTTTTTGAAACTCAGTTGGGTTACCAATCCCATATAAACAAGAAACCGAAGCTACCACAATAATATCTCGTCTCCCTGATAGTAATGACGAAGTGGTACTTAATCTCATTTTTTCAATTTCATCATTGATTGAGAGATCCTTTTCTATATACAAACCAGTTGACGGGATATAAGCCTCTGGCTGATAATAGTCATAGTATGAAACAAAATATTCTACTGCATTATTTGGAAAAAACTGCTTAAACTCAGAATATAATTGAGCAGCTAAGGTTTTATTATGTGCTAAAATTAAAGTTGGCTTTTCAACCTGTTCAATTACATTTGCTACCGAGAATGTTTTTCCACTACCGGTAACACCAAGAAGTGTTTGGTCTAATTCACCAGCTGCTATACCTTCCACTAATTGCTTAATTGCTTGTGGTTGATCACCCGTCGGAACAAAATCAGAAACGATATTAAATTTCATAGATAAAAAAATACACTACAAAATTAAGAAAATGCATTTCAATTGAGAGATTAAAAAAACTTTTTAATGTTTTGTGAGAGAATTAGACTTTCTGCTCTTTATTAAAATAAACTAAATAATAATACATTTGTTTTTCCTCGTCCCATCCTTTCTCGACAAATTTGTCAGCGCTTTCGGTATTAATAAAGTCCAATTTAATTTGAATATTGGTGTCTAAATTAATAACGTTTTTTATTTTCTTTCTAGCTGCAGTAACCGCTGTATTTGCAATTGGAAATTCGGTTAAATCTTCTATTTTATATTTAGGAGCTTGTTCCGCTTTATAGTGCTTAAACTCCGGAATTAGGTCAGGATTATCTATTACTTCATTTATAAACAAGGATTCTTCAAATTCATTGTTTTTTGCAAAATGATTTACTGCACGATTCATAAACAAAACTTCTTCTTTTTTGTCCTCAGCAGGTAAAACCACATCTTTAGCAAAATTTTGACAAAATTTGAGGTATTTTTTAGTGTAGAAATTTTCATCCTCAAATGCGTCAACCCCTAAAAATGACTCCAGCCAATAGCGAGCATCGTAGCGATTACTATCTACGGATAATATTTTGTACCCTTCTTCTTTATTAACATTAAATATTAAACAACCTTTATCTAACTTATTAAGATTAACACCTTGTTGTAAGTGAGCTTTTAATTGATTTTCATTTTCAGAAAACTGCAAAAATTCTTGTTTGATTTCAGACTTAAAAATTCCTAGAGCATCTACTTTTTCATTATTCAATTGAATATTTTCAAAATAAACAACATATAACTCACCTGGTTTTATATGTGGATGAAGTGATTGATCATATAAATGTGTTGCAATTGTTTTACTTTGCTCGTGAATCGTGCTTGGAGTCTCAAATATTTTGGAAGACAACCCATGTAATTCATGGAATTCTAAATCTGCCTCGTGTATAAATTGAAAATAATTTTCTTCCTTTTCTCTAAATGGTTTTAAAAAATATTCTTTAAGTAAAGGGGTTAGTTCATCATCGGTATGAAAACTATCATTTGATAAAAAAATAGGTTCATTATTGATTTTATTTCCGACTCTGTGAATTGAAATTGAGGTGATGTGTGCACCGTATAAGTTAATCATTTAATAGCTTTTGGGAATTATTTTTAGTTTGATACGTATTAGTTCCAATTTTCATTAAAATCTAAATCACCATAATCTTCTGGATCTAAATCGTCGTCATATTGTTCATCATCGGTCTCTTTACCTTCAGCTACAAATTCTTTCTCAGGAGCTTCATCCGGTAAATTCCCATGAGAAAACATAAGGTTGGGATAAGATCGATTTGGATCCGGTTCTGCGATGTCAGCTAACTCCACTAAAAAAGTCCACATATTTAAAAAATCATACACATACAACAATCTTGGTTGATTTCTATCAGTCACGTCATCGATTGAAGTTTCATTCATGATGCGGATACTCTCCATTCCCTCACTCATGTCGAATAAAGCAATTTCTTCACCTTGTTCCCAGTTTTCGTTACTGACGTAAAAAGATGCCATTTCATTTCCTTCAAAACCAAAAGCTTGAGTAATACTATTGTGTAATTCTTCTAAGGTGTTTCCGGAATCGATTTCAATATCTCGAAAAACATCTTCTTTTGTATCTAAAATTGCTCTGAAACGATAAATCATAATATTAAATTAAGGCGCAAAGATATACAAGATGATAGTTTTTTTTAAAAAAGTATCAATAAGTTTTTAACTATTTGCTGAATCGATGAAGTGTAAATATCATAAAGCTCAATAAAATAAATGCAGCTACTTGATGAAGCACTCCAAGCCAAACAGGAACCGCTAATAACAGAGTCAAAACACCTAGTATAAATTGTACACCCACCAATATCATAAGACCTCTTATTCCCTTGGTCTGCCAAGGAGTTAATATTCTATTTTTTGCTTTGTACCAAATAGCAATTATAAATATAACGACTAGGTATGCGAGTGTTCTATGAATAAACTGGACTCCACTTTTACCTTCAACAAAGTTCAGGTAAGTTGGGTTTTGTTCTGTATACACTGTTTCATGAATAAATTTTCCATCATTCATTAGTGGCCAGTTATTGTGAATCCAACCAGCATCTAATCCTGCAACAAATGCTCCATAAATAATTTGTATAATTAGTATAATTAAACCAATTCTAATGAAGTTACGTAATTTTTTAGAGATCGTTTTTTTATTGGGAAATATTAAATCTAATGCCACCCAAAAAGTGTAGGCAAAAGTTAAAAAGGCAGTAGTTAAATGCATTGCTAGTCGATAATGACTTACGTCTGGTCTGTCAACAAGTCCGCTTTTTACCATATACCAACCCAGAAAACCCTGTAAACTACCTAAAGCTAATAAAACTAAAGATTTTTTAATGGTAGCTTTTGTTAATTGTTTTCTTACTAAAAAATAAACAAAAGGAACCAAAAAAACAATTCCTATAAATCTTCCTATGACTCTGTGAATCCATTCCCAAAAATAAATATCTTTAAAGTCTTGTATATCAAAATAGTTATTTAGCTTCTGATATTCTGGATACTGTTTATAAAGTTCAAAAGCCTCTACCCACTCCATATCATTCATAGGAGGGACAATTCCAGAAATTAATTTATAGTTTGAAATAGACAAGCCAGAATGTGTTAATCTGGTAATACCGCCGACAATTACCATAATGAATATTAATAGGCAACCGGTTAAAAGCCAGTAAATTACTTTTTTATTATCTTTCATAATCTTCTTTTTTTAATACCAACCAATTCACTTTTTTTTTACTTAGTTTGTTTGTGTTTTCCTGTTCACGGACGGATAAACTTAGATCGTTTTCCTCGCCTGGATAAAAATCAATTTTATTAATTTTAAATCCTACTTTTTCTAAAACACGAGTAGAGGCTTTGTTTTTCAATTCAGTAAATCCTAATATCTTTTTTAGTTGGAGGCCATTAAAACCAAAATCTAAAGCCATTTTTGAGGATTCTGTGGCAATACCTTTTCCCCAATATTCTGGTAAAAAACGATAGCCTAAATCCGATTCTCCATTTGCTTCAGGTAAATACTTAATTCCTGTAAAACCGATAAGTTTTTGGTTAGGTTTATAGATAACCGCAAACCTACCATATCCGTAAATTTCATAATCTTTAAGGATGATATTATGTAAAACATCTTCAGCTTGCTCTTTAGTGGTTAAGAGAGTATCTCCTGTATATTTTTGAACAAGAGAATTTGAATTCAACTCGAGTATGGCTTGTTCATCTCCTATTTTAAAAGTACGAATTAATAGACGATCAGATTCTAATTTTACAAATTCCATATCAGTAACTTTTTAATCCTAGTTCTTTCCCTTTTTGAAGCATGAATTCTTTAGCAGGGATATATTCATTTGGAATTTTACCTTCCAGAATAGCTTCTTTAATAGCATCTTTGATTATTCCTATTTCTTTTGAAGGTTTTAAATTAAATGTTTTGATGATTTCTTCTCCGGAAATTGGGGGTTGAAAGTTTCTGATATGATCCCGCTCCTCAACTTCAATTATTTTAGCTCTTACCCTTTGAAAATTTTGATGATATCTTTTGAATTTTTCGGGGTTTTTAGTTGTAATGTCTGCTTCGCATAAGGTCATTAAATCTTCAATGTGATCTCCTGCGTCAAAAACTAATCTGCGTACAGCGCTATCGGTCACATCCGNNAATACCATTTTTTGAACAAATTTCATTTTTTCATTCAAAGGCATTTTCAATCGCTTAAATAATTTATAGACCATTTTTGATCCAACAAATTCGTGACCATGAAAAGTCCAACCTATTTTCTTATCAAATTTTTTAGTAGGTGCTTTTCCGATATCATGTAACAGAGCTGCCCAGCGTAACCATATATTATCTGTGCTTTTAGCAATATTGTCTACCACTTCAAGCGTGTGCCAAAAGTTATCTTTGTGACGTTGACCTTCGATACTGTCAACACCTTTTAAATTTGACAGCTCTGGTAAAATATGAGTTAATAAATTTACTTTATTTAGAATAGCAAAACCAATAGAGGGCTTCGGAGATGCCAATATTTTGTGTAGCTCATCTACAATTCGTTCTGTAGAAATTATATTGATTCGTTTTGCATTTTTTTCAATCGATTTAAAGGACTGATCCTCTATTCTAAATTGAAGTTGAGTAGCAAATCGAATCGCTCTTAACATTCGTAGTGGATCGTCACTATAGGTAATATCTGGGTCAAGTGGTGTCCTAATTATTTTATTTTTTAAATCTTTAATCCCATTAAAAGGATCTAAAAGTTCACCAAAATTATACTCGTTTAAACTCAATGCCATTGCATTAATTGAAAAATCTCTTCGATTTTGATCGTCTTCCAAGGTTCCCTCTTCAATAGCAGGATTTCTACTAGTTTTTTGATAAGACTCTTTTCTTGCTCCTACAAATTCAATTTCAATTTCATCCGTTTTTAACATCGCAGTTCCATAATTTTTAAAAATGGATACTTTAGGCTGACTTGGAATCAAACTTGAAACTTTTTTTGCCAAATCGATACCACTACCAATGGTTACTATATCAATGTCTTTTGATTTTTCCCTTTTTAAAATGAAGTCTCTAACATATCCTCCAATTACATAACTTTCTAAGTTTAATAAAGAAGATGCTTCAGCTACTATTTTAAAGATAGGCTTTGAAAGTGCTGTTGTATGTATTTTTTTAGACACTATTTTTTTTAATGATTATGTAAATTACTTACGAATAACACTAACAGAACCATTGGTTTTAATTTTTATAATGGATGATGGTTTTGAAGGTTTAGTTTGTTGATTTAATGGAACTACATAGTCAACTCCCTCTAAAATAATTTTATTAATTTCTTTAAAATTATTTGGGGTTGCTTTTCCAGTTAAATTTGCGGAAGTAGATACAATTGGTTTTTTAAATTTTTTGATTAATTTGCTTACAAAACCATCTCTAACGACTCTAATTCCTATTGAATTATCTTCAGCAATTAAATTTTCAGCCACGTGTAAGGGACGATCATAGATTATGGTGGTAGGGGTGGTTGCATACTTAATGATATCATAGGTAACCTCTGGTACATCTTCAATATACTGATTGAGCATTTTAAAATCATTCACTAATGAAATCATAGATTTATTGGATGCTCTTTTTTTTAATTTAAATATTTTATCGACTGCTTCATAATTAGTCGCATCACATCCAATACCCCAAACCGTGTCAGTCGGGTATAAAATGATACCGCCTTTTTTAAGCACATTAAGACAATTATTTATTTCAGTTTGCATGTAATAAAAATGTTATTATAAATATTTACAAAAGTACTAATTTAGTTATTATTCTTCTTCAGTTGAAAGGATCTATATTGTTAAAATTAGAGTCTCTTTAATTATCAATATGTAAATTATCTTATCTTTGATTAAAAAAGTATTTCTAATTGAAAATTTCCCTTTTAATATCTACTTATAACTGGCCTGATGCTCTTGATTTAGTTTTGTTAAGTATTGAAAATTTAACCTTTAAACCTGATGAACTTCTTATTGCAGATGATGGCTCTACAGATACCACTATAGATTTAATCAATGCTTTTAAGAAAAAGTCTAGTATTCCAATTACCCACGTATGGCATAAAGATGACGGCTTCAAAAGATCTGAAATTTTGAATAAAACCATTGCCAAAAGTAAAGGGGACTATATTATACAGACAGATGGAGATTGTATTTTGCATCCTTTATTTATCAAAGATCATTATTCCCTTGCTAAAAAAAATAGATATTTATTTGGAAGTCGTGTTTCGTTAAATGAAGAAACTTCAGCTACACTATTTTTAAATAAAAAAGTAAAGTTTAATTTTTTTTCAACAGGTTTAAATAAACGGACTAGAGCGATTAGAATATCCTTTCTAAGTGTTTTTTATAGATCGAAAACAGAGTTGTCAAAAAAAATTAGGGGTTGTAATATTTCGTATTGGAAAAAAGATTTTATTAGTGTTAATGGCTACAATGAGGATATGACTGGCTGGGGAAGAGAAGATTCAGAGTTGATTACTAGAATGATTAATAAAGGTTGTGTTGGTAAGCGTGTCCGTTATTGTGGGATTGTTTATCATATATGGCATCCACCCGCTTCGAAAACAAGTTTCAATAAAAATGATCAAATACAGAAAGATGCCACTTTAAATAAGACCATTCGATGTAAAAATGGCATTGATAAATACTTATGAATTTTCCAGGTTCCTTAAATAAGTGTTGATTGTTTTAGCAGCTCTTTGAGTAGCTGTCGCCTTATCTCCAGAATAAACATTTTCTTTATTTATATTTTCTTGAACTTTTTTAAATGTATTAAAATTAGGCTTAATATTTTGAAGTGATTTGTTGAGATTTTTAGGAGTATTAATAACCTCTCCACATCTCCAAAATCTGTAATGACTATCTTTTTTATAGTTAATATTCTCAGGATTAAAGAAAATACAAGGTCTTGGTTTTAACATAAATTCATATACCTGACTAGAAACGTCGCCCAAATAAATATCTGCTTGTTTTGTATAAGTCATATTTACACTTCTAATACTTCCTAAATCGATATAAATGTTTTCAGAATTGAAAAATTTATCAGGAATTGTTTCTTTTTTCTCTTTTCCTTTAAAAGCAAATAAGTTGATATGCGGTGCGAAAATTAAATTATAATTAGGATTTTTATGAAAAAAGTCTAGAACCTCTAAACCATAAAAATGCCAAGATGAAAAAGGAGGCGTAAAATGCGGATTATATAAAACTACAGGTTTTTTGTTATTAAAAATTGTTTTTACGTTATGAGATTTTAATGCGTCAATTTTTTGATAACCAATCACAGTTGTTTGTTTGCAGAGTAACTTCCTTTCTTTTAATTGATTATAAGAAAATTGTCCTGAGATTAAATTTAAATCAAAATCTAATAAGTCTTTTTTATAGGAATAAGCTCTTCCTGCAAAACCATGAGATAAAAAAATAAATCTCGGTTTTTTTTGATTTTTTCGGTATTTAAAAAGTGTATGTTGTATGTAGTCTGTAAAAACTAATGCGTCAAAATTTGAAAGAAGATATTTCTTATTTTTTTTCATCCAAAAAGTTTTTCTAGGAAAAGCTCTTTTTTTTAGTTTATCAGTTAATGCTCTAAAGGGCTTTGTTTTGAGCTGTTCTAAAACTACTTGGTCTCCATTTAGTCTTTTTAATGAATCCTTTAAATAAGTATGTTTAGATGGAAATGTAAGAATACTAACCTGATTAGTTTTTGCTAATTCAACAGCTATAGTAATAAAATGATTTAAATGATGGATCTCATCTAAAAAAATAAATCCTATTTTTCGATGTAGCACTCTATTTTCTGAATTTATTTTATTCACCATAAAATTTATTAATTATTTATAGAAACCAATTTTTTTTATATTATTAAATTGATACTTCCAATAAGAGGACAGATTATTAATGATACTCTCCATTTTCCAATGAGATAAAGTTATACAATTGGGTTTTATGTATAGCTGACGTTTTTTAGTTATTTTAAATTCATTTTTAAATACTCCATCCAGAGAATGATAAACCATACTAATTTAGTGTAATTAAAAGTAATTGAATATATACATTTATAATTATAACTTTATCTTTACAAATTTACGATTTCAATATTTAAATATATTATTAAATATCATTAAACACTATCAAAACAGGTATCTTTTTATGTCAATCAGAAATAAAGAACACAAAGTATTCAACAAGGACCAAACAGCCACCTCTATTAAAATAATTTCAGATGTGATAAAAGATTTTGATACTTTTGATGGGAAAAAGGGAAGTCGAAATACCATTAAAAAAATTACAATTGAAAATTTTAGCTTAAATGTTAAATCCTTTAAAATTCCACATTTAATAAATAGAATTGCTTATTCTTTTTTTAGGAAATCAAAAGCACATCGATCTTTTGAGTATGCAGAGATTCTTATAAACAATGGGATTAATACTCCAAAACCTATTGCTTACTTTGAGTTTTCTAATTTTAATTTTTTAAACAAAAGTTTCTATATAAGTAACCAATTAGACTATGATATCACTTATAGAGAATTAGTAAACAATAAAGATTATCCAAATTTTGATATTATTCTTAGAGAATTTACTCGTTTTACCTTTGATTTACACGAAAAAGGAATTAATTTTTTAGATCACTCTCCCGGAAATACGCTTATAAAAAGAAATGAATCTACAAAAAAGTATGATTTTTATTTGGTTGATTTAAATAGAATGAAATTTCACCAAATGTCTTTTAAAGATCGTATGAAAAATTTTTCAAAATTAACTCCAAGAAAAGAGATGGTTGAGGTTATGGCAAATGAGTATGCCAAGTTATTTGGTGAAAGTGAAAAAAAAATATTCAATCAAATGTGGTTGTTTACGGAAGAATTTCAAAAAAAATACCACAAAAAAATAGCTGCAAAGAAAAAAATATTCTTTTGGAAATAAAAATTTAGCAATGTTTAGCGTTATTCATCCGAAGAATTATAAGAAGCGCCTTCAGGAGTTTTGATGCCAAAGTCTGTATAGTTTTTGATATTTTAATAATGTTATTCTAAATTTTTGTTTGCAAATTCGATAACCAATTTTTCCATTCAAAAAACCGAACCTTAGAATATAAGAATAAAAAAATGCCCAGGTTGGTCTAAGCAATATTTTAAAATAAGTAGATTTTATTCCTAACTGATAATACGCATTCGACGCGATTGTAGAAAAATTTTCCACTTTATCGAGTAGTTCTTGATAGTCTTTATGAATCCAGTGGTGTATATCACCCTCCAGTTTACCAATTTTTTTTCCTTTTTTAAGCGTGTAGCTATCATGTGGATTGATGCCTTTCCATTCTCCACTACCTTTTTTAAATAGACGTATTTTTTTATCAGGATACCATCCTGAGTGCTTTATCCATGTTCCACAATAATTATTTAGTCTATTAGAATAATAACCGTCATGATCCCAGTGTAATTTAATATCTAAAATAGATTTTTTTAACTTTTCTGACAAAGCCTCGTCTCCATCTAGCGATAAAATATAATTATATTTAGCCTGTCGTATTGCATAATTTTTCTGCTCTATATATCCTTGAAACTTATGTTTGATGAAATTGACATTATACTTCGAACAAATCTGTTCTGTTTTATCCGTAGAAAAAGAATCAACTACTATAATTTCATCGGCAACGCCAACAAGTGACGCTAAACATTTTTCTATATGTTCTTCTTCATTATAGGTTATAATGACAGCAGAGAGAGGAAATTCCTTATGCAGAGCGTATATTTGCTCGAAATCAGTAGGGATAGGAAGTGGTTTTTCTTCGTTTAAGTTATAGTCTATAAATTGTAATAGCTTAGATTCAAAATAAGAAGGTTTTAAATGCTGGTACAACTCGATGGATTGATTTTTTAATTGTTTCTTTTTTCTTCCCTCTATTAATTGAGGTTGATAATCTAACAAATGAACGGAACTGTGAAGTTTTCCATCTTCAAAAGTTGACCAAAAACGTTTTTCAATCCAAGGTGAAAAAATAGTAAATGATGGTTTTTTTAAAGCTTTAGACATATTAATTGCACCACCATCATTTCCTACAATAAAATCACAAGCATCCATTATAGTTATAAACTCCCTCAAGTCTTTACCTAATAAATCAAAGTATATATTTTTTTTAGTTTCTTCAGAACAATAATCATAAACCTTTTTTGCTAGTTCTCGCTGTTTAGGAATATAATTAAATAGGATATTTACATCTACTTTCGTGGCAATTAAATCAATTACCCTAGCCATGTAATTTAATGGATACGTTTTGTTAAATCTACTACCAACAATGGATACCATCACTGTTTTTTTTGTGGTATCTAATTTAAAATCATTAAATAATTTAGTGACAATTTTTCGTTCTTCCTCTGTAACTATGAGACTTGGTACGACTTCTATTTTTGTATCAAGATTTAGTGGTGATAATAGCGAAAGCCTTCTTTCTATTACTAGACCTATATTTGATTTAGGTTCGTCACATAATGGAACATTGTGTGTGTACAAGAAAGTTCTACCAAACTTTTTGTACGAAACTTTAATAGTGGCATTAGAAAAAAGTACGGTTAACCAACTTTCTAATTTTGAATAAGCATCAATAACCAAGTCATATTTTTCTTTCCTAATATCAAATATTAATTTGAAAAATTTTAATTTACTTTTTCGATGTTTTTTTTCAAATAAAATAAAATTGTCAATACTCGTATTTCCTTTTAAAACTGGTAGCGTACTTTTATAGACCATATAATCTATTTGTGCACTCGGATATGCTTTTCTTAAGTTATTACAAAGTAATGAGCTAACTAATACGTCACCAATCATTTTTTGTTGTATTACAAGTATTTTCATTAGTTATTTTATGGCTATGAATTAGACAAGAAAGATAAGCTTTTTTTTGTGTTCGTTTTTGCTAAATAGCCACATCGTATTCTCTGAGAGCATCGTTTAAAGAAGTTTTTTTATTAGTACTTTCTTTTCTTTTACCAATAATCAATGCGCAGGGTACTTGATATTCACCTGCTGCAAATGATTTAGTATAGCTACCCGGTATAACTACTGATCTTGCAGGAACAATCCCTTTGGTTTCTTTTGGAACGCTTTGAGTAACATCAATAATTTTTGTTGATGCTGTTAAAACTACATTAGCTCCAAGAACAGCTTCTTTTTCAACTTTAACACCTTCAACTACGATGCAACGAGATCCAATAAAAGCATTATCTTCAATGATTACGGGAGCAGCTTGTAAGGGTTCTAAAACACCACCAATACCAACGCCTCCACTTAGATGCACATTTTTGCCGATTTGTGCACAACTTCCGACTGTGGCCCATGTATCTACCATGGTGCCTTCATCGACATAAGCTCCTATGTTAACATAACTAGGCATTAAAATTACACCTTTCGAAATATACGCGCCATGTCTTGCAACCGCATGAGGTACTACTCGTATTCCTTTTTTTTGATATCCTCTTTTTAGTGGAATTTTATCATGGTATTCAAATATACCGGTTTCCAACACTTCCATTTTTTGAACAGGAAAATAAAGAACTACTGCTTTTTTTACCCATTCGTTAACTTGCCAACCATTTTTGGTAGGTTCTGCGCAACGAAGTTTACCATCATCCAGTAAACTTATTACCTCTCTAATAGTATTGATATAAGTTGGATCAGCTAATAGAGATCGGTCGTTCCATGCTTTTTCAATAATTTCTTGTAAATCAGTCATATTTATCTAATAATTTCACAAAGATAGAAGTCACTTTTAATTATTCCCTTATTTTTGCACAAAATATGGCACGATTATTAGCAATAGATTTTGGAACTAAAAGAACGGGTATCGCAATTACCGACGAAATGCAGATAATTGCGTCTGGTTTAACAACAGTTTCAACCAAAGATTTAATCTCATTTTTAAAAGATTATTTTGCAAAAGAAGACGTTGAGCTAATTATAATTGGAGAACCTAAACAAAAAGATGGTACACATTCTGATGTTGAAGTATGTATTAAGAATTTTATATTAAAATTAGTAAAAGCTTTTCCAACGTTAAGAATAGAGCGGATGGATGAACGATTTACAAGTAAAATAGCTTTAAAAACAATGATAGAAAGTGGCTTAAGTAAAAAAAAGCGACAAAATAAGTCTCTAGTAGACGAAATTAGTGCTACTATTATTTTACAAGATTACTTAAAAATAAAACAATGATATTACCAATTATAGCATACGGGGATCCTGTTTTAAGGAAGTTAGGAAAAAGTATTGATAAAGATTATCCAGCATTAGAATCCTTATTGGAGAATATGTTTGAAACGATGTATGGAGCAAAAGGAATTGGCTTGGCAGCTCCACAAATAGGTTTACCTATTCGAATATTTATTGTTGATGCAACTCCTTTTAAAGACGATGAAGAATTAGAATTAGAAGAAAGAAATTTTTTGAGCACTTTTAAGCAAGTCTTTATAAATGCAAAAATAATTGATGAGACTGGTGATGAATGGGTATTTAATGAAGGCTGTCTTAGCATACCTGATGTTAGAGAAGATGTTTTTAGAAATGAAACTGTTAAAATCGAATATTTAGATGAAAAATTTGAAAAGCATACCCAGGAATTTAGTGGAATTGCTGCTCGAATTATTCAGCACGAATATGATCATATTCAAGGCATATTATTTACAGATAAACTTTCTTCTTTAAAGAAACGATTGATTAAGGGGAAGCTTGCTAACATATCTAAAGGAAAGATAAGAATTGATTACCGAATGCGTTTTCCAAATATGAAAAAAAAACGTTAAAAAATTCACCAGTTATCTACAAATAACATATTTATTCAATCATAAATAAAAATAATCCTAAATTTACATAATGAGCTTAGAAAAAATATTAACGATTTCAGGTAAACCAGGCCTTTACCAACTTCAAAATCAAACAAGAAATGGTTTTTTAGCAATCTCTTTAATCGATGGAAAAAAAATAAGTGTAAGTGCTAGACAAAATGTTAGTATTTTGGCGGAAATAGCCATATATACCTTAACCAAAGAATTACCTTTAAGCGAAGTTTTCACTAAAATATTTGACAAGGAAAAAGGGGGTGAGGCTATAAGTCATAAGTCTACAAAGGATGAATTAGAAGAATATTTTTTCGAAATCTTACCTGACTATGATGAGGATAGAGTTTATCCAAGTGATATAAAAAAAATTGTTCAATGGTATAATTTACTAACCAAAAATGGAATATCACAATTTAAAAATGAATCTTCTGCAGAGGAAGAATAACAAATGAATTCGAGAGCTAATCAACTTAAGGCATTAGATAGACTTCTTACCATTATGGATGAGCTAAGAAAAAAATGTCCTTGGGATAAAAAGCAAACATTTGAATCACTTCGTCATTTAACTATTGAAGAAACCTACGAGCTTGGTGATGCTATTCTTGATGACAATTTACCGGAAATCAAAAATGAACTAGGAGACTTATTATTACATATTGTTTTTTATTCTAAAATTGGAAGTGAAACAGAAGATTTTGATTTTGAGGATGTCGCTAATTCTATTTGTGATAAGTTAATTTCTAGACATCCTCATATTTATGGTGATGTTAAAGTTAATAATGAAGAGGAAGTCAAACAAAATTGGGAGACCTTAAAGCTTAAAGAGGGAAAAGAAAGTGTTCTTGAAGGGGTTCCAAATTCACTACCGGCACTTGTTAAAGCTAATAGAATTCAAGATAAGGTAGCTGGTGTAGGGTTCGATTGGGAGGAACCGCGTCAGGTGTACGATAAACTTAAAGAAGAACTCCAAGAGTTAGATCACGAAATTTCAGAAAATAATACGGATAATATTGAAGCTGAATTTGGAGATGTTTTGTTTTCTATGATTAATTATGCTCGTTTTTTAAATGTAAATCCTGAAAATGCATTAGAGCGAACAAATAAAAAATTCATAAAGAGATTTCAATATTTAGAAAAAAAAGCCAAAAAGCTTAAAAAGCCAATTAAAGAAATGACCCTATCGGAAATGAATATCTATTGGGAAGAAGCTAAAAAAAAACTATAAAAAAAGGTGTTAATTAACACCTTTTTTGTTTTTCAGGACTGTTCTTTTCGTAAAACTCTTACTTTTTTTAATTTTTCAACCCAAGTATCTAATTGCTCTTTTTGTTTTGAAATATTATTATTGACATCTTTTACTAAGGGATTGTCATCTTTAACATGTTTGAAAAATAATAAATTATTTTCTAATTGTCTTATTTCATTTTTTATTTCACCTACTTTTTTGGAGATAAAAAACTCTTCATTTTTTAATTTTCTATCATCCTCCTCAGATACAAAAGAATTTAATTTGTTTTCAAATTTAATCAACTCTATTTGTTTTTTGTCTAAATCTAATTTTTCAAATAGGTCATCTAATTTTTTATTAAAATCTTGTTCTATATTTTTTTTATTGTAGGGTACTCTTCCTAATCCTTTCCATTCTTTTATTTTGGCTGTTATGGTAACCATATCCTTTTTGTAATCTCCCTCTAAGGATAAAGACTCTAAGGAATCTAAAAATACTTTTTTGGCTTCAAAATTTGCAACTTCTTCTTTATTTGCCTCATTTTTTTGAGAATGTAAACGATCAAAATAATGATTGCAAACAGCTTTAAATTCTTTCCAGATTTTGTCACTATCCTTTCTAGGAACGTGCCCAATTTTTTTCCAATCTGTTTGTATTTTTTTCATTAATGGAGTTAATGTTTCAAAATCATCTCCGTCTTTATTGTCTTGTGCAACTTTTATTAATTCTCTTTTTTTAGCAAGATTATCAAATTGTTCTTTCTTTTGAATTTTATAAAAAGCATTCTTTTCTTTGTTAAAATTTCGAGTAGCTTCTTTAAATGAACTCCAAATTTCTTTATTTTTTGAACGGGGTACATTACCGGCTTCAAAAAATTGATCTCTGAGCTCTTGGACTTTTTTTATGGTATTTTGCCAAGTTTGATGCCCTTTATTTTTCGCAGTGTCTGTTAGAGAATTTATGTTATTTATTATTTCAATTTTAAAATCAACATTTTTTTCCGCCTCTGCTTCTAGTTGTTCAAGGTGTTGGTTTCTTTTGTCGTGAATGATTTTAGTAGCAGCACTAAATTTATCCCAAATATCGTCACTGAATTCTTTAGCAACAGGGCCAATTTCCTCTTTCCACATTTTGTGGAGCATTTGTAATTCACGAAAAGCTTTGTTATTATTTTCTTCTTTAGTCAGTTCCTCTGCTCTTCCGATTAATCTTAATTTATGTTCTAAGTTTTGTTTAAAATTACGATCTCTAAATTCTCTATCTAAGTGAAGAATATCATAAAAGTTTTCAACGTGATGATGATAATTATTCCATACTGTATTGTATTTATCTCTGGGTATAGAGCCAGCATCAAACCATCTTTCTTGAATGTCTCTAAATCTTTTGTAGATAGTACTAGTATTCTCCTTGGCATTAAAAAGACTTTTTAATTCTTCAATTATTTCCTCTCTTTTAATAAGATTAGCTTTTTGATCTTTTTGGAGGTTTTTATAATAATTACTTCTTTTATCTTTATAATAGTAATAGGAGGTATCAAACTCCTTTTTTTCTGGAGTTGTAAAATAAAAATCTATAATATTTCCTCCTTCTGCTAGAAAGCTTTCCTTATTTTTTTCTAATTCATCTTGGAATTTTGAATTGAATTCATTTTTTATGTTTTCAACCACCTCTTTAATTTCGTTCACTGGTTTACTATCTAGAACAGTTTTAAGTTCAGAAATTAATTCTAGTTCGGATAATTTACTGTAATCGATAATAGAGGTTTCTTCGTTGTTTTCAGACTTTTCATCATCTTTTATTAGCACCTCTTTTTCTTCAACGGGAATCGTATTTTTTGGAACAGTTTTTAAAGTTTCTTTTTCAGTAATCCCTTCGCTTTTAGTTGCTTCAGTAGAAGTTTTTTCAACTATTTCTGTTTGATTCGAAGTTTCTGAAACAGGTGTTTCAATAGTTTCAATTTCTTTATTGCTTTCTTTTTCTGACATTTTTTTCAATGTTAAAGTTCAAATTGTATACAGATTTTTTCTGCGTATTTTTATGGTATCAAGATACTAACTACTTACTAATTACCAAAGGAAGGTCAAGGTAATTAAAAAAAAATCTAAATATTCTTTGCTTCCCATATCGACCAAGCTTCTTCGGCTTGGAATTCTAACATTTTTAATCCATTGCTGACTCTAGCTCCTTGTTCTTTACTTAATTTCATAAACATAGTTTCTAGAGGATTATAGGTGAGGTCGAAAATAAGATGACTTTTTGTGATGTGTTGATAAGGAATATCAGGATATTGGTCAATATTTGGGAATGTGCCTAGTGGAGTACAATTAATAATTAATTGGTGTTGAATCATGACCTCTTTATTTAATTCTGCATAAGTAGTAATACCTTCTTTTTTTACCCTAGAAACTTGGGTGACCTTATAATTTAATGATTTTAAAGTATATACAATTGCTTTACTAGCTCCTCCAGTTCCAAGAACTAGGGCATTCTTTTTTGATATGGGTAGTAAATTATTTAGGGATTTTTTAAACCCAATGTAATCTGTATTGTAGCCAATTAATTTCCCTTCGGAAGTAATTTTTATGGTATTGATTGCTCCAATTTTTTGAGCATTAGAGTCAATACTATCTAAACACTTAATAATACTTTCTTTATAAGGAATTGTTACATTTAAACCCTTTAATTTTGGATTATTAAGAAGGATCTCTGAAAATTGGCTCAAATCAGGAATATCAAAATTTTCATACGAATCGCTTCTTTCTTCCTTTTTAAACTTAGAATTGAAAAAAGTTTTTGAAAAGGAATATCCAATATTATTTCCAATTAATCCGTATTTAGCCATTCGAATTTATTTTTATTTTATGGTATCCATCTAAGAAAAGAAGAATTAGAATACCTATTGCCATACATAAAATCGCTAAAAAAAAATCAGGAGTTAATTCTGTTGGAAAGTATCTTTGGTAGCTTATAACGATTTCTCTTCCGTTGGAATCCGTTAAAATATTTCCAAAACTATCTTTTTCTAAAATTTTTTCTTTCCACGGCCAAACTACCCCAAGCGAGCCACCTATAAAACCAATGATTAATGCATTTGTTATTTTTTTATAGTTTTTTAAGAGAAATGCTAAGACATTAGAAAGGGTCACTAATCCTGTAATAGATCCCAAAGAAAATACAGATAAGACTTTTAATAAATGAATTCTTTTTGCATCCTCTAAAAAGTTATAATCGTTACGAAGTATATCCGAAAAAGTTTCGTAAAGTGCATTTACAGAATCTACTAAAAGTAACACATAATTACCCAACAGAATTAGAATAAAAGAACCTGACAATCCAGGTAATGTCATGCCAGAAACTCCAATAATTCCACAAAAGAAAACAAAAAATAAATTATCATTTTCTTTAGCAGGCTCTAAAAAACTAATACTAACACCTATTAAAACACCAAGTAATAAAAAAAAAATGTATTTCCGGTTCCATTTTTGAAAATCTTTGGCAATATAATATAAGGATCCTATAATCATTCCAAAAAAAGTAGACCAAACGTAAAGTTCAAAATTAACCAGTAGATAATCTAGTATTTTCGAAATACTAAAATAACTTATAATCATTCCTAAGAATAATAGCCCTATGAAACGCGCATTGGTATACTCTAAAAATGGTTTTAATCCTCTATTAAATAATAATAAAAATGCTTTGCGATTTATTTTTTGTAGTGAATAAATAAATTCTTCATAAAATCCTGCAACAAAAGCCACTACACCACCAGATACCCCTGGAACTTTATTGGCTGTACCCATCGCTAATCCTTTTAGAACTAACCAAATTCTATCTGATATGGAACGTATACTAGCCATTAATCGATTTTTTATTGGCAGTTTTTTCTAATAGTAATATAGTTGAAAATCCTAAAATCATAAAAACTATTGCTAAAAGTAACTGAGAATCTATACCATTGTTAATTGTTGAATAAGTATAAGGGCTTATACTTTTTTCAAGCATAACTTTATAGCTTTCGAAATTCTGAATTTTTATTTGAAAAATTGAAAGTGAGCCTATATCAGTAATGGTATTAAAAGGGATTTCTTTTCCTATTTCCTTTGAAAAAACTGTAATGGTTTGTTTCCAGGGCCAAATTACATTTAAAGATCCTATAATAAAACCTGTTAAAACTGCTAATGTAGTGTTCTCATAATGTTTAAAAAGCCATTTTAAAACCCTGCTAAAACTCAATAATCCTACTGTAGCACCACCAATGAAAATAAATAGATTTCTAAAATTATAATCATGAATTGCATCACTAAGTATTTTGTATGCTCCTAAAATCAATAAAATAAATGAGCCAGAAATCCCTGGAAGAATCATAGCGCAAATTGCAATCGCACCTGCAATAAATAGAAAATAAGGATTGTCATTATTTGCTAGGGGGGGTATTGAGGTGATATAATAAGCAACTAAACCACCAAGAATTAAAGCTAAAATAATTTTAAAATTCCAAGTTTTAATTTGTTTTCCGATATATAAAATACTAGCGATAATTAGTCCAAAAAAGAAGGACCAAATAAAAATTGGATGATTTTCAATTAAATACTTAGCGAGTTTCATAAAACTAACAAAGCTTATTAAAATACCAGAAAGTAAAGCAATAATAAAATTCCCGTTTAGCTGTTTCCAAAAAGAAGACAAACCCTTTTCTTTAAGGGTTTTTAAAAGAGAAAGATTTACATTGCTAATAGTAAAAATTAGTTCTTCGTAAATCCCTGAAATAAATGCTATTGTTCCACCAGATACACCAGGTACGGCGTCAGCAGCACCCATAGCTAATCCTTTAGCTGTTATAGTTAGGTAATCTATAAAATTGCGTCTTGGCATTATTTTTTTGATGCATTAAAAAAACTAATTACATCAAAAATACACATTTTAAAGGGAAGCTTTTTTGTGTACTTTAATTATTTCTTTAACTTTCTTTAAGCTATATACTTTTGGAAAAAGTTCTTCTATGATAATTAAAAATTCAGAATCTAATTTTAGCGCATTTTTTAGATGAAATTCACCCTTATTGAATTCTAAGTTTTTAAAAAATAAACCTGCTAATCTATATTCTATTTCTGCGCTTTCTTCATAAAATTCTTTTGCCTGAAATAAGTTATTCTTTGCAGCTTCAAATTCTCCTAATTTTAACAAAATATCGTTACGTGTCAACCAAGAGTTAAGTTCATAATTTCCCAATTCTAATGTTTTTCGGTAACCAACCTCAGCCTCTTCATAAAGATTAAGTCTAAAGTTTATCTTTCCATATCGTTTCCAGTACAGTACGTTTTCACTGTCGATATTGATAGCTTTATTAATATAATACAATGCTTTTTTAAAATTTTTAGTTTTAATGTAGTAGTCGGTAATAGCAATCCAGCCTTTGTCTAATAAAGCATCTTCTTCTACACATTTATTAAAAAACTGAAGTGCTAATTCACTATTTCCTAAATTTTCATAACATTTACCTATTCTTAATAAAGCAAAGGAAGTTGGATCATCTAATCCTAGTGTTACCGTATAACTTTCTATAGCTTCATTATATCGATTTAACTTTTCCAGAACTTTTCCTTTTTCAAGGTAGGCTCCAATAAATCGATCATCACTAATAATTGCAAAATCAAAGGCCGCTAACGCTTTTCTGTACTCTTTCAGTAAGAAATATTGTTTTCCAACTTGATGCCATGCAACTTCGCAGTAAGGATTTTTATTTAAAAATCCATTTAAATATTCAATGGCCTCCTCGGTTTGATTTAAATACTCAAAACAATAAATAATATTATACAGTGCAGAGAAGTCTTCGCTATCCTCAAAAAGACATTGAATAAAATATTTTTTTGCATTTTCAAAATCTTCTAAAAATAAATATTCCATCCCAATAAGAGATAAGACATCAGAGGGTTCTGTAGACAAATCATGAGCCTTTTCTAGCATTTTAATAGCTTCCAGATGCTTATCTCTTCTTGAAAGGATATTGGCCTTTTGTATAAAAACTTCTTCATTAAATTGTTCAAGCAAATAGATGTTCTCTAATAGCTCTTCTGCTATTTCTAATTCATTTTCAAAAATAAACATTTCAACTTGAAATAACTTTAGGTTGGTAGAAGTTGGATGTTGTTCTAATCCTAGTTTTGTAGCCTTTTTTGCAAGTGCTATTTTCCCATTATTTAGATAATAATGAATAATGTCTTCAAACTCACTAGAATCAAAGAAATACACGTTATTTGTTTTTAACATGGATTCGAAACGGGTGAGTGGTATGTTGTTTTGCTCGCTCAAATATAATTTTTTAAGAAAATCAAAATTTATCTTAATTAAATATACTAATGTAAGGTAACATTCAAATGTTGTGCCGTTTTTGTTGTTAACGGACTTATTAACAGATGGAGGGATTTTTTAACTTAAATTTAAGAGTTAGTGGGGGTGGTTAATTAGTTTAAATTGAATCGAATACTTCAAGGATAATTTCACAACCTTCTCTAATTTCTTGTTTAGATATTGTTAAGGGAGGAGTTATACGAATCGCTTTATTCTCAAAAAGTAGCCAAAAAAGCAATACTCCTTTTTCTTTACACTTTAATATTAATTTTGAAGCGAGTTCTGGAGATTCCACTATTAGTGCAAGCATTAAACCTTTCCCTCGAATTTCTTTTATGGATGGGTGAACTAAAAGTTTTTTAAAAAGTTTTTCTTTTATTAAAGTTTCTTTAATTAATGAAGTTTCGGTTAATTCTTTCAGTGTAGCTAGGGCAGCAGCTGCTATTACAGGGTTTCCGCCAAAAGTAGTGATATGTCCTAATTTAGGATGGTTAGACAATAACATCATCAATTCATTAGAAGCAATAAAACCACCAATTGGCATTCCTCCACCCATTCCTTTTCCGACCACTAAAATATCTGGTGAAATTTCAAAATGTTCAAAACCAAATAATTTTCCAGTTCTACCAAATCCAGGTTGGATTTCATCTAAAATTAATAATGCACCAACCTCTTCACAACGTTTCTTTACTTTTTTTAAATAATTACTTTTTGGAACTATAAAACCTGCGCCACCTTGAATAGTTTCCAATATCACGCCAGCTGTTTTATTGGTTATTTTTGATAATTCACTTTCAGCATTAAATTCGATTGCATGACACTCAGGAATTAGTGGTTCAAATTTTTGTTTTTGACTTTCAACCCCCAAAATACTTAAAGCTCCAAGTGTACTTCCGTGATATGCTTTTTTTGCATAAATAATTTCTTTTCTTTCAGTGGCTCTTCTAGCAAGTTTAATAGCCCCTTCAATAGCCTCAGTACCGCTATTGGTTAAATATGTAGTCGTTAAGTTATCTGGTAGATGATCGTGGAGTAGTTTTGTTAAATGAACTGCTGGTTCTTGAACAAATTCTCCATAGACCATCACATGAAGATACTTGTCTAACTGATTTTTCACAGCTTTTACAACCTTAGGATGACAATGGCCTAAACTGCAAGCAGAAACACCAGCTATAAAATCTAAATATTTTTTTTGATTTTGGTCGTAAATGTAAGACCCTTTAGCTTTTAATACCTCGAGGGCAAGAGGATGTGGAGTGGTTTGAGCTTGATATTTAAAAAAATCTTTTTCCATTGATTTCTCACTATGTAATAGTTAGACGTTTAGTTATATTTTTCAGCTTCATTATTAAAAAAATCTTCCTCTTTTTTTGGTAAATGTATGCCTTTAATTTTAGGAAGAATTGGGGCCGGTTTCCCTTTAAATAAATCGCTCACTTTAAAGAGACGTTCATCCCCAAACCATTTAAAGCCTGGTAGAATTCTTGCATTTTCTGGAAATTGTGAAGGTGGATATAATTTACCATTAACTTTTTTGATAAACCGAATCCCTCTTATTTCTTGATTTTCAAGATACATTTGAATAGAACTACTCGTTGTGTTATTTATTCCTACTAATTCTTCATTTTCGTTTCTTGAAAAGAAAATTACTTGCGTATTTTTTTTGATATTTATGGTGTCTAATTCGTTATTTGTAAATAATCCAATCAATCGTTCTCCTTTTACTTGATTATACCCAGCACTATCTTTTTGGATAACAAACGAGTTATTATAGACCTTTAAAGTATCTAATTTATCTGTATTGATATTCCTTAATAAATGAATGGTATCACCTGTCATTTGATTTTCTCCAGACCATAATATCGGATTGCGTAATAGTTTAGTAATTCCGGTTCGTTCATTTACGTATATAGAATCACATTTACCACTGGTGGGTTCTTCACCTGGTATTCCTCTTTTAAAAAACCGTGCTTTGTAAAATCCTCTTAAAATTCGACGATCAGGTTTTCCAGTAATTTTTAAGGTATCTGCATGGATATATATGGAGTCATTTTCTCGAACTGTGATTGCAACCGCTCTTTTCGTTATAAAAACAGAATCTTTGTCCCTAAATACTTCTGCATAATGTCCTCTCACATAACTATTATTTAGGGTATCAATAATTCGTATATTATTTGTCGCAGAGGCAAAGTTTTTATTTCTATTAAAATAAATACTGTCACCATACATGATCCTATTTTCATAATCAACTCTTGAGTTTTTGACAAAGTATCCAATATCTTTTCTGGTGTTGTAGTAACCTCTTTCGCAATATACAGTACTCGTTTTACCTATAATAGTAGATTTACCGTATAGATAGGCCATACCTGTTTCAGAAAAGAAATCTAATTGTTCTGAGTTTATAGTATACTTTGGATTTTTTATCTCTACATTCGATAGGAATTGATACTTTTTAGATTTGGCAAAATACCTTCCAACGATGCTAGTTAGTGTACTTGAAGAATCCTTTACAGTTCCACCACTATTGTAGTAGGCTTGCTGTTTGATCCGGTCAAAGTATAAGGTATCTGTTTTTAAAGATGTTTTTTGATCTTTGAAGGAAACCTTGCCACTGGCAAAAGCAAATTGAGTATTACCATTGTACTCGCTATAATTACTTTTCATGGAAACAGTATCTCCCTGTATGATTTTTACAGCCCCATATGCCTTTACAAAATTATCTTTAGTATAAACATAAGCTTGGTCACACCACATTTCAACTCCCTCATGGATAATATAAACTTGTCCAGAGTTATCTCTGGTATAGATAACGGCATCTGGCACATCAGGTTTCTTTTCCCAATAACCTGATTTAATGGTTACTTGAGTTTTTTCACTGGGATTAATAGGCTCCTCTTGAGCGGTTAAAGTATAACCGCACCAAATAAAAAACAATATTAAAATGTAATTATTAAGTTTCAAATAAAATTCTTTGTGTATAGGTTTACAAAGATACTAAAGAATTGGTATTACCTTGGGATTGTCTGTTTCCTATCTGGACCTACAGAAACTATTTTAATGGGTAATTCTAATTCTTTTTCAAGAAAATCGATATAATCGTTTAACTCCTTCGGTAACTGACTAGCCGCTGTCATTTTAGTCAAATCTTCTTTCCAACATTTTAAGTTGGTATATATGGGCGTTACGTTTTCCGATTCGATATTGTAAGGGAGATGTTTTATGACTTCACCTTTATAGTTATAAGAGGTACAAACTTTAAGATGATCAAAACCACTTAATACATCACTTTTCATCATCATCAATTGAGTAACTCCATTCACTTCACAGGTATATTTTAAAGCAACTAAGTCTAACCAGCCACAACGTCTAGCTCTACCGGTAACTGCACCAAACTCATGACCCACTTTAGCCATTTTAGCTCCAACGTCGTCAAATAATTCCGTTGGAAATGGTCCCGAACCTACACGTGTTGTATAGGCTTTAAATATTCCATACACTTCCTTTATTTTTCCAGGTGCAACTCCAAGACCAGTACATGCTCCTGCAGCAGTGGTATTAGAAGAAGTTACGAAAGGATAAGTTCCGAAATCAATATCTAAAAGAGAACCTTGAGCTCCTTCTGCTAAGATAGTTTTTTCAGATTTGATAGCTTGATTTAAATACTCCTCACTATCAATAAAAGTTAACTTTTTTAGTTTTTCTAAGGATTCAAAAAATTCTACTTCCATTTCGTCCAAGTCATATTGAATATCTACATTGTAGAAGTCTATCATTGCAACGTGTTTTTTTGCAAGAGATTTATACTTTTGTTTAAAAGTTTCAAGTTCTAAATCTCCAACACGAATACCATTTCTACCTGTTTTATCCATGTATGTAGGACCAATTCCTTTTAGGGTAGAGCCAATTTTCGCCTTCCCTTTAGAAGCCTCAGATGCAGCATCTAGTAGTCGGTGAGTAGGTAAAATTAAATGTGCTTTTCTTGAAATAATTAATTTAGATACGTAGTCAATATCATATTTATCAAGACCTTCTAATTCTTTTACAAAAACAACAGGATCTATTACCACACCATTACCAATCACATTGATGGATTTTTCATGAAAAATACCAGATGGGATAGTTCTTAATACATGCTTTATACCGTCAAATTCTAGGGTGTGTCCTGCATTTGGACCACCTTGAAAACGAGCTATTATGTTATAATTTTTTGTAAGAACATCTACAATTTTTCCTTTTCCTTCGTCTCCCCATTGTAATCCTAATAATAAATCTACTGCCATAAGTTATGATTTGTCCTGTTTGGTTTCAGGATTTTTTTTATTTCCGTAAAAATAAAGTGAATGATTAATGATATCTACATTAAAAACTTCTTCAATGGTTTTTTTTATAGATTGGATCCTAGGATCACAAAACTCTATTACTTCTCCATTGGATAAAATGAGATGATCGTGTTGTTTATCAAAATAACATTTTTCGTAATGTGCTTGACTTTGTCCAAATTGATGTTTTCGTACCAAACCACACTCTAAAAGTAATTCTATGGTGTTATAAAGCGTGGCTCTACTTACTCGATAGTTTTTGTTCTTCATATTGATGTACAATGACTCAATATCAAAATGTTCTTCTAGATCGTAGACCTCTTGAAGTATTGCATATCTCTCCGGTGTTTTTCTATGACCTTTTTCACCTAAAAAAGCCGTAAAAACATTCTTTACAATTACTTGATTATTTGGATTTACTTTTGTGCTCATGATATCACAAAAATACTTAATTATAGTCTGCTAACTTTATCGATACCATTAATTTTTTTAATGTTTTTCACAAGGTTATCAAGAATGGTAATATTTTTTACCACCACTGCAATATTTCCGTTAAAAACGCCATCGTCACTTTCAAAATGAAGATTAATCATATTAATATTGTGATTGTTAGAAATTATTTTTGTGACCTCGTTAACTAATCCGATAGTATCTATTCCAGAGATAACAATTTCTGCTTTGAAGTCACTTTGTGTCGAATCTTTCCACTTAGCATTTATGATTCTATAACTAAAGTTACTTTGAAGTTGTAAGGCATTGGGACAATTTTTTTTGTGAACTTTAATTCCGTCAGATACCGTTATGAAACCAAATACGTTATCACCAGGTATTGGATTGCAGCAGGCAGATAATTTGTAATCTAATTTTTCTTCATCTTTTCCAAACACCAACAAATCATATTTTGCAGTAATTTCATCTTTGTCGATTTCCTCCGGTTTCGTATTTTTTCTTAATCTATTTTTAAAGAAACTGACAAAAGCATTGTTTCTTGTTGCAACAAATTCTTTTAGCTTTTTATTATCTATAATTCCGACCCCAACACGATAAAATAAATCCAGACTTGTATTGATTTTAAAATAGGACACAAGTTGGTTAACCGTATTTTCATCAAAAGGGATTTTAAGAGATTTTAATTTTCTACCTAAAATTACTTTTCCCTCTTTAGCTATTAATTTTTCTTCTTCTTTTAATGAAGATTTTATTTTTGATAATGCTCGTCCCGTTACCGCATAATCTAACCAATTTGAATTTGGTTTAGCTTTATCTGAAGTGATGATCTCAACTTGATCTCCGCTTTTTAATTTTTTACTAAGTGGAACCAATTTGCCATTCACCCTTGTTCCTCTAGTATGAAGTCCAATTTCCGTATGAACATGAAAAGCAAAATCGAGGGCAGTAGAACCTTTTGATAAAGAATATAAATCGCCCATAGGAGAGAATACAAATATTTCTTTAGCATAAAGATTGAGTTTAAACTCTTCAACAAAATCGACGGCACTAATTTCTGAACTACCCAAAGTTTCTTGAAGTTTATTGAGCCAATTGTCTAATTCAATATCTCCTTTTTCTTTGTTTTTGTATTTGTAATGAGCCGCAAAACCTTTTTCGGCAATTTCATTCATTCGTTCCGATCTAATTTGAACTTCAACCCAACGTCCTTTTGGTCCCATAACTGTTATATGCAGTGCTTCATAACCTGTCGATTTTGGCGACGAGATCCAATCACGTAATCTGGTGGGGTTGGGGCGAAAATTATCAGTTACTATAGAATATATTTTCCAAGCGATGAACTTTTCGTTTTCTTCACTAGAATTATAAACTATTCGCACAGCAAACTTGTCATAAACTTCATCAAAAGAAACATTTTGAACCATCATTTTTCTTCTTATTGAAAAAATTGACTTTGGTCTTCCTTTAATTTCGTACTTTAATTTTTCCTTATCTAATGTATCTTTAACAATACTAGTAAAAGTTTTAATGTACTTGTCTTGCTGTTGTTTACTCTCTTTTATTTTACTAAATATGTCATTGTAAACTTCAGGTTCTGTGTATTTTAATCCTAAATCTTCCAATTCTGTTTTAATATTGTACATTCCAATTCGATGAGCCAATGGCGCATATATGTACAATGTCTCTGAAGCTATTTTTACTTGTTTGTCTGGAGGCATAGCCCCCATAGTTTGCATATTGTGCAATCGGTCTGCAATCTTAATGATGATAACTCTAATGTCTTCATTAAGGGTTAAAAGCATTTTTCTAAAATTTTCAGCTTGAAGAGAAATATCTTTATCTGTAGATAAATGAGAAATTTTGGTCAAACCATCAACGATTCTTGCAACCGTCTCCCCAAACATTTGTTCCACGTCAGCTAAAGTATAATTAGTGTCTTCAACAACATCGTGTAATAATGCTGCTGCGATGGAAGTGGAATCCAGACCAATTTCAGAAGCTACAATTTTTGCTACAGCAATAGGGTGAAAAATGTAAGCTTCACCTGACTTTCTTCTTTGCTCTTTATGGGCATCAACTGCAATGTCGAAAGCACTTCGGATTAGTTTTTTATCTTCTTTCGAAAGTGTTCGATAACTAATTTTAAGCAATTTTTTATACTGCTTAGCAATTTCCTTATTTTCTAGATCCAGTGCCTTATCTGTCATAAATTAAAAATACACAAATGATTGAAATAAACAATAAAATAAAATCTTATTTATACTAGATTTTAAGTTTTTTTTAAAGTTCATAACGTTAAATTAAAATAGCGTATTTATTTTTTCATATTATGATATCGCTGAAGTAATGTTGGATGTGAATAATAAACAAAAACATAAGCTGGATGGGGAGTTAGATTACTTAAACTATTTTTGTTTAGTTTTTTTAGACCCGAAATTAATGGTGAAGCATCGAAGGTTTCTTTTGCATAATTATCGGCTTGGTATTCAAATATCCTCGAAATAAAGTTCATTAACAATCCTGTAAGCTCTGAAATGGGACTGTAGAGTATTCCAAAAGCTATTAAACCAATATGGAAGGAAGGTAAAGCTACATTTAAGGCTTCTGATAATATTGGATTTCCTATGAATAACGATAATAACCAGAAAGTAAACCCCATTACTAAAATATTAATTATTAAATTAAATAGTATGTGTTTCCTTTTATAATGGCCTACTTCGTGTGCCAAAACTGCAACAATTTCTTCTTCTTCTAAATCTTTAATTAAGGTATCAAATAGCGTAACTCTCTTTTCACTTCCAAAACCTGAAAAATAAGCATTGGCTTTTGTACTTCTTTTAGAACCATCAATTACAACTATTTTATCTAGTTTAAATCCTACTTTTTGTGCATAATCTTGAATTTTAGTTTTTAATGAACCATCACAAAGTGGTGTTTGCTTATTAAAAAGAGGGACAATTAAACGTGCGTAAAACATATTTATAAAAAAAACAAATACAGCTATTATACCCCAAGCATACAACCAAAAATTACTACCTACAGATTCATAAAACCAAATAATTATCGAAAGTAATAGACCTCCTAAAATAGCTGACATTAACCATCCTTTAATTTTATCCACCAGAAATGTTTTTAATGTAGTTTTATTAAATCCAAATTTTTCTTCAATGATAAAGGTATGGTAATAGCTAAAAGGAGTACTTAATAAATCACTAGCAAACATGATACTTCCAAAAAAAATGAGCGCAATTATAATTGTGTTGTCTGAAAATGTTCGAGCCCATTCATCTACAAAAGCAAAACCATCTAAATAGAAAAAAAACAATGTTACAACTAACGAAATTGATGAAGCAATGGAGCTAAAACGATCATTTGCTTTTTTATAATTTTGTGATTTTAGATAGTCTTTTTCTTCGTATACATCACTGAGCTCAGGGGGTATGGGGTCCTTATAATGTTTTGCATTTAAAGCATCTAAAACTTTATCAACAATAAAGCTTATTATTAATATGGAAATGAGAATATAAAAGAGCGTGTCGGATGTCATTTGTATAATCTATTTTTTTAGATAGGATTTGAATTTTTAATAAATATCATTTGAAATGTCGTTGTCTTTTAACTTCAAATAAAAGTATCCCTGCTGCTACAGAGACGTTCATCGAATCGATTTCCCCTTGCATAGGAATATGGATATTTTTATAACTAGTTGTTCTCCATTCTTGCGATAAACCAGTAGATTCAGTACCTACTATAATCGCAGTATTTCTTGTGAAATCTTGAGTGTAATAAGACTCTGATTCTTGGAGAATGGCACTAAATATATTTATTTTTTTTTCTTTTAAAAAAGTGATAATTTCTGTAGTGCTTCCAGTAGCAAGCGTATTAGTAAAAAGACATCCAACGCTAGATCTAATAATGTTTGGATTGTATAAGTCTGTTTTAGGATTTGCAATAATTACAGCATCAACATTTGCAGCGTCAGCCGTCCTTAAAAAGGCTCCTATATTACCTGGTTTTTCAGGAGCTTCTGCAACGAGCACAATTAAATCTTTTTTTCGTAGATTTAAATTAATCAGGCTCAAATCTTTAGTTTTTGATATAGCTATAATACCCTCTGTAGAACTTCGGTAGGCAATTTTTTTATAAACCTCAGCACTAATTTCTATTAAATTAATGGTCGGTTCTCCAAAATGATTTAAGACTTCTTCTTTTGATATAATAACTGAATTGAAAAGAATAGTTTCTATTAGATAACCTCCCTTTAATGCTAATTCAATTTCTCGTTTTCCTTCAATAACAAAGGCACCTGTTTTTTTACGTTCCTTAGATTTTTCCTGCAATAAAATGATTTTTTTTATTAGCGAATTTTGAGTGCTTGAAATATTTTTTAGCATAGGACAAATATAAGTTTTTGCTAAACAACCAGTTATTTATTACTGTACTTATTGGTGTAGCGTTTCCAAAGTTCTGTTTGGTGTGTTTCAAGAGAAATTTCTCTTCCATCAATAAAAGCTTTAATTAATTGATTGGACATCATATCCAATGCATCTCCTTCACTTATAAAGAGCGTAGCACTTTTCCCTACTTCTAAGGTTCCATAAGAATTGTCAATTCCTAAGATTTTTGCTGGATTTTCAGTAATTAATTGCAATGCTTTTTCTTTATCCATTCCTTGACCAACAACTTGACCAGCATAAAAAGGTAAGTTTCTTGTATTCATCCTAGACATTTGTCCACTAGATTGTAAAGCTACTAATACTCCTTCTTCCACTAATAGTTTTGCTAATTTATAAGGTAGGTCATAATCATCATCATCACCTTCTGGTGTGGTATGCACTCGTTGAATTAAAACAGGAACATGATGCTGTTTTAGATAATCTGTAATTTTATAAGCTTCATAAGCACCAACTAAAACTAAATTATCTATTCCATTATTTTTAAGTATGGAAACAGCGTCAATCATTTCTTTTTCACCGTTAGCATGAATAAACATTTTTTGCTCACCTCTAAAAAGTCCTTGCATCGCTTTATAGGATTCATTAATTGTTTCAGGAGTTGATTTTCCGTAGGTTTTACTGTTTACAATAAAACTTGTAATACTTTCTAGTTCTTCTTGATATTTTTTATTTGGTTTTTCAGCACTAGACTCTCCTAACCACCATCTTCCTTGCACATAACTTTCTGGCCAGTTCAAGTGTATTCCATCGTCCACCTTTATTGCAGCATCTTCCCAATTCCAAGCATCAAGTTGTACAATAGATGAGGTTCCAGAAATTATTCCTCCTCTGGGCGTAGTTTGCGCAATTAAAACCCCGTTAGGCCTTAACGATTCAACAACCCTACTTTCTGCATTGTATGCTATTAATGATCTTATATTTGGAATAAATTGGCCTAATTCATCTAGATCTCTTGAGGGCCTAACGGCATCTATTTCTACGAGGCCTAAGGTAGTATTTGGAGCTATAAAACCGGGATAAACATGTTTTTCGCTAGCATCAATAATAGTTCCTCTTAAGGGTATTTTAGAAGTAGTTGCATCTGCTACTGCTACTATCTTTCCATTTTCAAAAGTGATGATACTGTTTTGAATAATTTCACCATTTCCAATATGGGCAGTTGCTCCAGATATAGTTAACACTTCTTTTTGTAAAGGAGCAGGTGTTTGTTGTGAATAAACAATAAAACCAAAGCTCATAATTAGTATCGTTCGTATATTTTTTAATGTTTTCATAATTTCTTTGATTAGGTTATAAGCTTTCACAAGTAAACTGTTTTTTCTGTTTTTTTACAGGTATTTTCTTTTTTACACCTTTGTCTTTATCATCCCTCATTAACTTTACAAGCTTGTTTTTCTCTTCTTTAATCGCGGCACGTTGTAATTTATCTTTTTCAATATCAAAATAAACAGCTCCTTCAATTAATGTTTTTTCAGCGATGGCATACACCGACAATGGGTGATCACTCCATAAAACTAAATCTGCATCTTTTCCAACTTTTATACTACCCACTTTATCATCTAAATGTAACAATTTAGCAGGATTGAGGGTTACCATTTTCCATGCTTCTTCCTCAGATATTCCTCCATATTTTATTGACTTAGCCGCTTCTTGATTTAACCTTCTTGACATTTCTGCGTCATCACTGTTAATAGCCACGGTGACCCCTGCAGCTGCCATAATGGATGCGTTGTAAGGAATCGCATCTTTTACTTCGTATTTATATGCCCACCAATCGCTAAATGTTGAACCTCCGACACCGTGTTCTCTCATTTTGTCTGCAACTTTATAGCCTTCTAGTATGTGCGTAAATGTGTTAATTCTAAAATTAAAACGCTCTGCGACCTTCATTAACATATTAATTTCACTTTGTACATATGAGTGACAAGAAATAAAACGTTCTTTATTTAATATTTCGACTAAAACCTCCATTTCGAGGTCGTAACGATAGGGCTTTCCACTTAATTTTTTTACTTCGTATTCTTTTGCTCTGGTAAAGTAATTAACATACAATTGTTCTACACCCATTCTCGTTTGTGGAAAACGACTATAACTTTGCCAATTGGATTGTTTTACGTTTTCCCCTAAAGCAAATTTTATAAATTTTGGAGCATCTTTATATAACAGACCTTTTGCATCTGCTCCCCAACGAGGTTTAATAATGGCAGAACGACCTCCAATAGGATTGGCAGAGCCATGTAAAATTTGAATAGCGGTAACCCCACCCGCTAAATTTCTATAGATATTAATATCTTCAGGATCTAACACATCTTCTATAGTAACTTCAGCAGAAGAATTTTGCCCACCTTCATTAATACTAGTTGCAGCAATGTGTGAGTGTTCGTCAATAATTCCACTAGTTAAATGCTTCCCTGTGGCATCTATGGTCAATAAATTTCCTGAAGCTAAGTTTTTTCCAATCTTTTCAATTTTCCCATTTTTTACCAATACATCAGTTTTAGTTAATATTCCAACTTCTTCGTTGGTCCAAACAGTTGCGTTTTTAAATAAAATAGTTTGTTTTTTGGGTCTTTCTAAATAACCATAGCCAACATTTGGATAGGTTAGAGGTACTACTTCAACGTGACTATTTTTCTCTTCTTTTTGCTTCCCTTTTTTCTCTTCTTTTTTCTCTTCTTTTTTTAATGCGGTGAAGTTGGTTTGTGTACCATCCGGTAAAATTAATATACCTGAGAAATTAGAATGATTTTTTTCTATTAAAGCTGTGGAATTATAAACATCCTTTGTTTCTTTATCAGTAATCGAAATTGTAACCCAATCATCTTTATACGATAATTTTGAGTCATATATTAAGGTGTCAACTTTAACTGTAGCCTTTAATTTATTAATATTCCCAGCTATAGAAATATCGAATTTTTTTTCATCTGTAGTCAGGGTATAAGTTCCTCTAATATCTTTTTTATTTAATGAATTGATACTGTTTTTGGTCCCTTGTACCCAATTTTCATAAAGAATTGTTTCTTTATCAAACAACTCTCCAGACATGATTAAAAAATTTGCATATCGACCCTTTTTTAAGGTTCCTACCTTATCACTCTGTCCTAGCATCGCTGCAGGAATAACTGTTAAAGCTTCTAATGCTTTGGTTTTGTCAAAGCCGTATTTAATAGCTTTTTTTAGGTTTTTATCAAACTCAGAAACTTTTTTAAGTTTAAAAGTGGTCAATGCAAATTCAATATTGTTTTTTGATAAGACCCTGAGGTTTGTAGGAGCTTGATTCCAATCGCGCATTTCTGCAATGGTCAAATATTTAATAGCATAGGGATCGCTAACGTCATAAGGCTCCGGAAAATTAATTGGAATAATATATTTAGATTGAGTAGCTTTTATACTCTCAATTGCTTCGTATTCGTCACCAGCACCTATAATAGTATAATTCAAATCGAATAAATCACTGATATCATCTGCATTGATGTTTTTTCTTTTATCACCACTTTCAATAAAAGAAGGTAACGATTTATTGGTATTTAAAGCTTCTAATGATAAGTCCTTATTTTTTGCATGACCATCGGCATACCATTTGGCATCATAATGCATTTGCTTTAATAAAGCAATGGCACCCATGTGAGAAGAAGGGTAGGACTGTCTGCTTGCTTCTGATTTTTTAAAAGAAAAGTATTGACCAGAACTATCATTAATAATTCTTTCTGAATTATTCAACCTATCATTAAGTGTTACCAAAATCCCCGTTCCCCTGGCGATACCATCCATAATATGGGTGTTTATAACTCCAAACCCTGCTTTTCTGAGTTCATCGGCTTTTTTACGATCGTACTCAAACCTATCAATTGCTCGATTTTCTGGCATCACATGATCATTCCAATAAAAACCTTCTCTTTTAGATTCGTATTGAGGTCCGTTCTCCCATTTAACTTTTTTGGTTTTCGGGATTCCAAAACTAGAATATGGATCAATAAATGAAGGATAAATATAGTTCCCGTTAAGATCTATAACAATCGTATTGTCTGGGATTACAACAGATTTTCCACTTTCAACTACTTTTCCATTTTGAATTAATAAGGTTCCTTTTTTAATAACCTTGTTGGGAGAAATATAGAGGGTAGCGTTTGTAAATGCCGTGTAGTTGTTATTCTCTTGTTTTAATCCAGAGTTTGTAGGAAAATAATCTTGAGCTATTGATGTTGCAACACTAATTAAAAGTAGGCAGGTAAATAATGTTTTTTTCATGGGTGAGTTATTATCAGTAAAATTTAAAAATACAAATACTGTTTTATTTAAGGTAATTAATTAAAATTTTAACAAAAAAATATTAAAAGGGTTGTTCTTCATAATAGTTTACAATTAAGCCGACCATATAATTATAACTTTTTATTCCATTAGTTTGATTATTCACTTTTAAAAATCGATCCCATACTGTTTTTGAAATAGTTTCAAAAGGATTTTCATAACTTTTCCAAAAATCTTGCATTTCTTGATAGCTTTTCAAAATTCCAGGATAAACGGTAGGCAACATCTTTTTATACCTATCTAAATCTCTTCTGGCAATTTCGTTTAAACAATAGCGGAGTGCAAAAATATACCCGGTGTAATTTATAAAAAGGTCATCATTATTGATGGTCGCTAAAACTGCGATAAAATTTGCTTCATTTTCAGCAGCATAACCCAATTGATGGGCTTGCTCATGACAACTAACTACCGGAAACCCGTAGTGTTTAATTAAATCGTTAACCTGTGCTTCACCAGTAAGCGGATTGTAATAACCACTGTAGCCCATGTAGGTAAGAAGTAGACTCCAACTACTTTTTTTAATACTGGATTTTTGATAGTCAAGATTGGGGTGTTTTTTTTGAATTTTCTGATACCCGTTTATCGATTTGTCAAATAGTTGCTGATTATAGTATGGAGCTTCAACTTTAGCTGAATCTTGAAAACCCAAAGCAAGATGTACTTCATTCGATTTTTTTATAAGTCGCTCAGTCGTATTAATAAGTTGCTCTAAATTGTATGTTTTTTTTATTAACAAGGATTCGTGCAATGGAATTCTGTAATAATTGAATCCCCATATTAAATTAAAGAACAAATAAATTAGGGATAAGCTTGAAAATACATCTAAAAAAAAAGACTTAGGATCGCGTCGAACTTTTATCAAGTTTTTAAAGAGCCATCGAACGATCAGGATCATAAAAATGAGGTAAAAAACATCTCCAACAGAAAAAGGAATCCAACCAAAGGTGAATCTTAAGGCTTCAGAAATTAATGGAAAAATTCCTGTACTGTAATAGACTTCAACGAATTCTGGAAAATATTTTAATATCTGCAAAACAATTAACTGAACTGGAATTAAGCTAATTAGAAGTAATTTTCCTTTGTTTTTCATATTTCAAACTCACAAATCATAGCTACGCAATTTTTATTTCACTGTTTCTTCTATTATGATAGCACATTTAAAATCCATAAAAAAGACATAATCTAATTCGGTCTTACGCTTGAATGCTTCTGCATCAATAATATTTGAAAAAACATCAATATCCTTTGAAAAGCCGGTATCATCAAATTCTTTTAAAACAATAAATACTTTCATTCTATTACAAATTAATTAATTAGATAAAACAGATTGTAATAGTAATATTTTTTTTTATTTTTAAATGCTAAATTTAAAAAATAAAAAATGAGTATTAAAATGATTGTTTTAGATATCTACGAAGCAGATGATTTTGGAGCTGCTGACAAGGTTGAGAGAATTGAAGGAACTTATAATGGTAAAGCATTTGAATTGGATAGAGTATATTCTGATTACAACGAAGAGGATGACACTTATGGGTTAATCGAGGTTGAGTGGTATGATGGAGATTCGTCACTTACAGACGAAGAACTTGAAGATACTATTATAGAAAGGTTTTGGGATATGGATTATGATGAATAATTTAAACTACTAGAACTAACAGAAATTAGAAAACAACTTAAAATATTTAGGTTTTCTAAAGACCAAAATATATAGATAATGCAGTTATATTTTTAAACAAAGTTCAAAAAAAATATGGCACAATAAAATTTTTACAAATTAAAAATAATTATGAACTACACATTTAAAGGAAATTTTGGACCGCTAGAATTAGTGGTTGATGATAATGGTACTGCTAGCGGTACTTATCAAAAAGGTGGTACCCTATCTGGTACATATAAAGATGGTGAATTTGAAGGAGAGTGGGAAAACAACGCAATGGAAGGACTTGTTAAATTTACTGTTAAAGAAGGTCGACTTAACGGAAAATGGAAAAAAGGCAAAGAGTCTGGTGCAATGCGAGGAGAATGGTGGGGAGATCAAATTAGTGCTGATGCACTAGCTTAAAATAAATAATATTATGAGGACATTAAATACCACTTACGATTATTATCCTTTTTGTGATTTACTACACCAAAAATGGTTTGACAAAACGCTACAATATGAAGATAATTTTGAAGAAATATTCCAGATTGATTATTCGCCAGAACCGTATTTTGTTTTAAAAAATGGATCTAATCCACTTTTTATGCTTTTAACAAATCCTGGAGCGGGGATGGATTTTCAAAAACATGAGAATTTTGAAAAGAGTGATTATAAAGCCTTTTCTAACATTTTATCTGACATATACACTTCTGAG
>ENA-UZWT01001530-UZWT01001530.1-metagenome-genome-assembly--contig:-Day-1-50m-contig-1530_pt1 | contig 42606 bp, 39 predicted proteins | sample MGYA00260338_ERZ794898 | MGnify/ENA metagenome assembly ERZ794898 | reverse complement strand
GGAGATAAAGTGTATATATCAGATTTAAACTATTCAGAATTAATTAACTACAATCCTTTACCTGCAATAAAAGCAGAACTAAGCGTTGGCAAATAATAAAAACTATGTATTATTTATATCACATACCGGGCAAAAAAATCGGTGTAACGCGTAATCTTATTAATAGGGTTACAAAACAGCAAGGTTATAAACCTGGCGAATACGAGGTTCTATTTTCCACAGAAGACATTAGCAAAGTGTCTAAAATGGAGATAGAACTTCAAAAGTCTTATGGTTATAAGGTTGACCGACAAACCTATAAAAATTTAATTCAATCTAATGCAATGAAAGTAAATGTAACAGAACAAACAACAACATTTCCGATTCCATTAAACAAGCTAAAAGATAGGCTTGAAGACGCGATAGGACTTAAATGGGAGACTCCATTTGGTTCTTTTGAAATAACTAAAGAAAACTATAGAGAGCTGTTTAAAAATTGCTATACATCAATGTTTAACATGCAAAGAAGTTTTGTATACAATAAAATACTTGAAGCTTTAACTAACGGTGAAGAAGCAAAAGAAATTACTGAAAACGAAAATGACAATACTGTTTTTGACAACATTAGAGAATGGGCAAGAGCAAGAGGTATTTACAATAGCGGAGATTCTAAAACCCAATACTTAAAACTAACGGAAGAAGTAGGGGAACTTGCACAAGGTATTTTAAAGCAAGACAGAGCTGAAATTAAAGACGCTATTGGTGACATTGTTGTAGTATTAACTAACTTAGCTAATATGGAACAAATGAATATAGAAGAGTGTATTCATTCCGCCTATGATGAAATTAAAAATCGTAAAGGCTACATGCAAAACGGAACATTTGTAAAACAAGAAACAACTAAAAAGCCTTTTGGCCATCAATCAGCTACATTATAATGAATAAGAAAGAAATTAAATTTAGAGATCCAGTTGTAGAACGAGTTGTAGATAAGTTCGTTAGTAGATCAGATATAGGCTTTGCAAAATATGGAATAACATTAGACGACGACCCTTCTATGGTTGTAGATTGGTTAAACCATTTGCAAGAAGAACTAATGGACGCTGTCTTGTACTTACAAAAAGCAAAAGAAACTTATGCTAAGAAAGAAAAGATCTAAGAAGAAAGGACCTGTAAGAGCAAAGAAGGTATCATATGATGGTATCGACTTTGCTTCTGGGCTCGAAAAAAGAATGTACATCGCTCTTAAAGAAAACAACTTATTTGATAAATACGAAGGTGAGGTGTTTCAGCTAATGGAAGGTTTTAAATTCGATAATACTTCAATAGAAAAACAATCTAACGGTAAAGGAGAGTTTAAAAACAGAGGTAACAAAAAAGTTTTAGGTATTAAGTACACTCCGGATTTTACGTCTTATGACTATATTATAGAAACAAAAGGTAGAGCTAATGAGTCGTTTCCTATAAGATGGAAAATGTTTAAAGAGTGGTTAGTTAATAATAAAGATAACCGAACTTTGTATAAGCCTCAGAACCAAAAGGATATAGAAGAAACAATAAAAATAATTTTAAACAATAGAAAATAATGAAGAAAACAGCAGGATGGGTATTAAGTTTAGGAACATATCCGGGAGTGCTTTTTGGCGTCAGAAGCTACCCTGAACAAAATCAAACGGATCATGTTTTGTACTTACCTTTTATAGATATTTGCTTAACGATCGTGTATGACAACGAAGGAGCTGAATGATAAGTTAGAGGTTATAGATTTTTGGTTAGAAGGTATGGAATTAGAAATGACTCAAATTCAAAATAATAAACCTACGAAAAAAATTGTTTTAGAGAATCTAGATCAATGGATAAACACTTTAAATAACATAAAAGGAATAATAGAATATGGGACTATTTGATGAAAGAATAGAATACAAACCGTTTGAGTATCCTGAGTATTATACAGATGGCTGGTTAAAGCAAGCGCAAGCTTTCTGGTTACACACGGAGATTAGCATGTCTGGTGACTTAAAAGATTGGAATGAAAGATTAAATGATAAAGAGAAAAGCTTAGTAGGTAATATACTATTAGGCTTTGCTCAAACTGAATGTGCAGTATCAGATTACTGGACTCAGAAAGTAGTGGGATGGTTTCCTAAGCACGAGATTCAACAAATGGCTATGATGTTTGGATCACAAGAAACTATTCATGCAGTAGCTTATAGTTATTTAAACGAAACTTTAGGACTTGAAAACTACAAAGCTTTCTTACACGAACCTACGACGGCTAAGCGTTTTGAGAACCTGGTGGCGTACGAAGGGAACAGTCCTCGCGGCATTGCTAGCTCTCTGGCTGTTTTCAGCGCTTTTGCTGAAGGTGTTAGCCTTTACTCCGCTTTTGCTGTCTTGTACTCATTCCAAATGCGGAACCTCCTTAAGGGAATTGGTCAGCAAATGAAATGGTCAGTTAGAGATGAATCTTTACATAGTAAAATGGGTTGTAGATTATTCCGCCATATGTGTGAAGAAGACAGCCAATTACTATCTTTGTGTAGAGAAGATGTTATAAAAGCAGCTGAAACAATGGTAGCATTAGAATGTTCTTATATTGATAAAATGTTTGAAGCAGGTGAAATAGAAGGTATATCTTCTAATGATCTTAAACACTTTATAAAGAAAAGAGCAAATGAAAAATTAGTTGAACTAGGCTATGTTGATCTCGGAGGATATTTTGCTTTCAATGAAAATGCTGCAGGTAATTTAGATTGGTTTTATCATTTAACAGGAGGTGTAACACATACAGATTTTTTCGCTACAAGACCAACAGATTACTCAAAAGCAAATGAAGGCGAAGATTTTGAAGACATCTGGTAATAATTAAAATTAAATAAAATGAAAGGACAAAAACAAAGCAAAGTGGATTTGCTAGAAAAGAAGATTGAGGCATTGATTAGAGTTGTACAACAACTTTTAGATGAAAATGCATATTTAAAAGACCTATCTGTAGGTACACTTGAAACAATTAAACTAATGCCTGACTATGAAAAAGCAATCGACGAGCTTAAAAAGAAAGCTGCTGCAGAGCCTAGTAAAGGAGAGGAAGCTGACTCCGGTAGAACGGATAGCTAATAGGTTAGGATATATGGGGACTGGGTTTTTTGTAACAGCTCCTCATATGTTACCTGATACTCCTGGTGTTATAATATACTTTATGGCTGGTTTATTTTCTCTACCTCAAGTATTTGTGGCAAAACAATGGAATTTAGTAATAGTTAATATGAATGTAATGATGGCCTACGCCATGCTATTTTTTAAATAATATATGTGGAATAATGAATGGATTAAAGGAGTGGACTACCCGGAATGGGGAGACACGGATGTGTACAAAAAAACAATTAGTGGAGGATATTTGCTTAAAGGCGAAACTCCTAGAATGGCGTACGAAAGAGTATGCGCAGCAGTTGGTAGAAGATTAGACAAGCCTGAAATGGCTGGTGTATTTTTTGATTATATATGGAAAGGTTGGTTATGTTTAGCCTCTCCAGTATTATCAAACACCGGAACAGATAGAGGTTTACCTATTAGTTGCTTTGGTATTGATGTTGCAGATAGTATTTATGACATTGGTACTAAAAACCTAGAGATGATGCTACTCGCTAAGCACGGCGGTGGAGTTGGTATCGGTATAAATCAAATTAGACCCGCTGGCTCTAAAATAACAGGTAATGGAACAAGCGACGGAGTTGTCCCTTTTTGTAAGATCTACGATTCAACAATTCTTGCCACTAATCAGGGCTCAGTCAGGAGAGGTGCAGCAAGCGTTAATATCAATATTGAACACGGTGATTTTGAAGAATGGCTCGAAATTAGAGAACCAAAAGGAGATGTTAACAGACAATCCCTTAATATACACCAATGCGCTGTCGTCGGTGATAAGTTCATGCGAAGACTTGAGGCAGGAGATGCAGATGCTAGAAAGCGCTGGGGTAAGTTGTTACAAAAGCGCAAGGCAACTGGCGAACCTTATATCCTCTTTAAAGGAAATACAAATAAAGTTAATCCACCAGCTTACAAAGAAAACGGATTAAAAGTACATATGACTAATATTTGTAGTGAGATTACACTACACACAGATGAAAGCCACAGTTTCGTATGTTGCCTATCATCTTTAAACATTGCTAAATACGATGAATGGAAGGATACAAACCTTATATATGACGCTACGGTTTTTCTTGATGGCGTTCTGGAAGAGTTTATTCAAAAAGCAAAAGGACTTAAAGGTTTTGGAAACTCAGTTAGATCAGCACAAAAAGGTAGAGCACTTGGTCTCGGGGTCCTTGGATGGCACTCTTATTTACAGTCTAACGGAATCCCCTTCGAAGGTTTACTCGCTCAGTTTGCTACTAGAAAAATATTTTCTCAAATTAAAATTGAAAGTGAAAGAGCTTCTAGGGATTTGGCTGAAGAATTTGGTGAGCCTTTATGGTGTATTGGAACAGGTATGCGTAATACTCATTTGCGTGCTGTTGCTCCTACCGTTTCTAATTCTAAATTATCTGGTAATGTTTCTCCGGGAATAGAACCTTGGGCTGCTAATGTTTTTACAGAACAGTCTGCTAAAGGTACCTTTATTAGAAAGAATCCTATTTTGGAACAACGCTTAGAAGAAGCAGGATTGAATACATCTAAAACGTGGTCTAAAATTTTAGAAGATGGAGGATCCGTACAAGGTATTGATGAACTAGATGATTTGCTAATAGGAGAGCACGATATCCCGTTTAAGGACGTTTTTAAGACGTTTAAGGAGATCAATCAGCTAGAGCTAGTTAATCAGGCTGGAATTAGACAACAGTACGTAGATCAGTCTGTAAGTTTAAATTTAGCTTTTCCTTCAGAAGCTACGCCTAAGTGGATTAACAAAGTTCATTTAGACGCATGGAAGAACGGAGTAAAAACATTGTACTACATGAGAACCGAATCTGTACTGCGAGGAGATTTAGCAGCAAAAGCTATGGACGAACAGTGTATAGCATGTGATGGTTAATAAGCAAATAAATTATACATATAAGCATTATGAAACAACCTAATAGACGTAGAAAAAATGAAATTAAATATAAAACAGTTTTAAATGAAGAACAAAAAGAAGCAAAAAAATTAATAATAGATAATCAAATAGTTATTGTTACAGGTAGAGCTGGATCGGGGAAATCCCTGGTCTGCGCTCAAACCGCATTAGACTTTCTAATGACAAAGCAATGTGAAAATCTTTACGTAACAAGAGCAACAGTTGAGGTAGGTGAATCGTTAGGTTTTTTACCAGGAACATTAGACGAAAAGTTTAATCCGTATTTAGAAGCCTTTCAAGAAAACTTAGTTAAATGTTACGACAAAGTAAAGATTGAAGCTTTTGTTAAAGAACAAAAAATAATGGCTTATCCTGTTCAATTTATTAGAGGTAAAACTATTGACGATGTTTTAGTTGTTGAAGAAGCTCAGAATATGAGTAAAAACGAAATGCTAGCAATACTTACTAGGCTTGGTAAAACAGGTAAAATTATTATTAACGGAGACAATGAACAACGAGATATTAACGGTAGCTATACCGGTTTGTCATACGCTATTGAGCTATCTAAAAAATTACAAGGAATACAATGGATAAAGCTTAAAGCAAATCACCGATCTGATCTAGTCGGCAAAATACTTGATCACGAATATAATCCACATTAATTACATTCATTAAAAAAACGCCGATAATTAATTTTACCGGCGTTTTTTATTTAAGGAAGATTGAGTATGGTGCTCATTTTTTTTATCCTTATTCCATGTCTTTTATCATTTTATCTAATAACTTTTTTCTTTTATTTTTACTCATACCTTTTAAAACTGCTTGTTGTAAAGGACTTAAAGAATTAAAGGCTTTTTTCCTTTTTTCCATTAACACTTTCTTTTTAAGTTCTCTTTTTTCTTTTGCTTTTTCTTGTCCTTGTTTTGCTTTAACAGCTTTTGATTCTGCTTTAATAAGATCATCTTCTTCGTTTTTAGCATTTACATCCCAAGTTCTCCATCCTAATGATAGTGCTATTCTTTGATAAATAGTATTTCTATCATCTAGCATTTCAGACATACCCTGTATTTCCGTATACACACGATCAATAGGCAAGTTTACGGATCCAGCCGCTAAAGTACCAAATACTCTATAGCTTGGGCTTAAATTAAGTCTACCGTTAGCCGTCACTTCAAATCCTCTTTCTTTTATAACGTCTTTTTCGTACTCGTACCCTTTTATAGCACTGTACATTTTTTTAACTTTAGATCCGATAGGAGGCGATAAGTTTACAGCTTGAATAATTGTATATGTTTGATCTCCGGTAAATCCTTTTTCAGCTTGCTTGTAGTATTCCATTATTACATTTTTAATAGTGGAAATAACAGCTCCTTTTACACCCATACCTCTTAACAAGGAATCTACACCACCATTGTACATGTACGCTAGTTTCTTTTCTTTTGCTTTTTGAGCATCGCTTTCATCTTCTTCATTATCATCAAAGCCAGGCAATAAAGCAAATAAGGAAGCTGACAAAGCCGAAAATATAATATTCTGTATTGCTCCGTAGTACAAAATCTTACTAATATTAGCAAAGTCACTTTGTAACATAGAAGAAGTACCAGGCATTTGTCGTCTGTTAATTAAATCCAAACCGCTTCTTTTCATTAACCTAGAGTACTGCTGAGTTGTATTTTGGAAGGCTAATACTAACCTACCTAGTATACTAGCTTGCTCCATAGAAACCAAAGAAGGATCTCCTGATTGCTGAGCTTGATCTGAAATTTCTATAAAATCTAACCACGCTTTGCTTTCCGCTTCTTTTGTGTCTAAGCCTTGAGATTCATACGTATTAACTCTGTTTCTGTAAAAAGCAGCACCACCAGAAGCAATAGCAAAACTATCCGCAATCTGAGTAGGTGTAAAACCTTTCTTTAATAACCAACTTAAAGCTGCTTGCGCTTTGTTTCTAGAGTTCGCTGCTGCGCTAGCAATTTCAGCTTCGTTAACATCTGATCTTAATCCACCTCTACGTTGTTTTAACTTATCGGAATTAAATATGTATGAAAAGTCTTTCCAGTATTGTTTTTGGTTTGCAAAAGCCTTAGCTGCATTAACAGGGTTGTTGTCACTCCAGTTTACAAAGTTTACAGTAGATAGTAGCTGCATGATAGCAGATCTACGGTTGAAAAACATAATAGAACCAATAGAATTGTTTAACCAGTTGTTCCATCTATTAACCTGGGCATTTGCGCCTGAAGGCCTGTTTGTACCGTTTTTCATTCTATACAAAGCGTCTTCTAAAGCTTCTCTATGTCTTTTACCATATAAAGCTTCAATCTTATTAAGATTAGTTTCGCTAAATATTTCGTCAACATTTTCAATCCATTTTGCTAAATATGCTTTTCTACCACCTTTTTCTGTTAAGTTGTTAATATCAGAAAGTATAGTTTGCACGTCCCAGTGTTCTCCAGGTTTAGTCCACTTTTCATTTTTAGAAATTACTAATAAAGAGTCGGCATATGCTTGTAACTCAGGATTACCTGTTACATGCGCTATTAGCTTACCTACTTCTTTTTTATCAAGACCCGGAATGTTATAGCCGGATTTATTCCACAAGTAAACACGCACCGCTTGATCGTTCGTATAATCTTTACTAGGAATTAACCCTCCGATGCTTTTTGCTACGCTAGACATAGCCTTGTTTAGAGCTTTGAAATCGTTTTTAGTAGTTTGTTTTGCGGTATCAATTGCATTTATAGCTTCGGTATATGGTCTTATTAAGTTTTCTTCGAACCATTGCATGTCTTTTTCACCTTGCTTTCCTTTCCCTGCAAAAGTGTAGCTTGTCAGTAACCTGAAATCTTCTGCCGATGAAGGTAAATAAATTTTGTACTTACCTATATTTGCACCCATTCTTTTAGCTACAATTTTAGAAAACTCGGTTTCAGACGGTATTCCTTTTCCACGCTCGATCATATCGTTTAAATCTTTACTAAGACTTAACTTAAGATTAGGATCAACGGCTTCTCTTTTAAACTGACCTAAGGCTTGCATGTTTCTAGCTATAGCGTCAGGATCTAAATTGTTAACGACCTTGTTAATAGCTTTTGCAGCTTTTTCGGTTCCAGTTTTACCATCATAAAAATAAATACTTTCTTTATTTTTAGAATCAAGAGCTTCTAATCTACCTTCTAATAATGGACTATTTGGTCCTAAAACTAAATCTTGAATATCAGAGACATATTTAGCGTTTATTGTTTGTGTAAAGTCAAGTAGTACTTCGCTGTTTAATATATTTAACAAACTAGTAATACTTTCTATAGCGTTAGGATTTTGCTTAGCTAAATAAAGCATACTAAAAGTATTTTTAGCTATATTTATTGTTGCTCCTCCTACAGATTTTTGGTGTTCTCCTTTTGGTCTTAAAAACGCTTCTATCCCTGTAGTTGTAGATTTTAATCTTTTATTTGTGAAAATTGTTCTACTTCTTTCTTGTACTTTTCTAAGTTTAGACAAGCCGTCCCATGCTTTGTGAGCTGCTTTTTTAGCTTCTCTTTTAGCTTCTTCATATTGGACATGATTTTTATTAAGAGTTACTTCTTTATTCGCTGGCTTTCCGTAATATTTTTTACCTTGCTTGTCTACAAAAGTAGCTTGGTCGCCTTCAAAAAGCTGTATACCGGTAGGCACAGCTAAAGACTTTAACGAGTCTCCAATATTTGTATTACTCTCTAACCATCTTAAGTAGCCAGGAATTAAAGCTTCGTTTTTAGACAATATTTCAAAAGCTTTTGAATTAAAATACTGAAATAAAACAGCATTTGCTTTTCTAGCTTTTTGTAGTTTTTCTCCAAACTTTTCAACAAATTCTTTTGCTTTTTGCTCCGCAGTACCAGTACTTTCCGCTTGCCACTGTAAAATTTGCTTGTATAATGTGTTTGTTGGAGAAGCTATAAAAATATCATTTTTAACTTCCAATAAGGCATCAAAAGAAGCTTCTGAAACTTTTTCAGATAAAGCAGTTTTTATTTTTTTTCTTAATTCACTGCCAGACTTTATATACCTGCTGTGAAAACCTAAAAAAGCATTTTCCGTTGCTTGCGCAAGACCTAGGGCTTTAAAAAAGTTACTAGGTAAAACTTTAGCTAGCTGTTCAGTAAATTCAGCAAGCTGTACCATAGAGATTTCATTTCCTGCTTCATTGTTGGTAGAAGTAGCAGCGTATATGTCAAAATATTTTTTAAACTCTTTAAATTTTAATATTTCTTTTACGTATTTAGAGTTTGTAAATATAGTACGCACTCCAGCCGAAATTTTATTAAAAGGTATAGACCAGTATTCGTCCCACTCTTTTCTTACTTCTTCAGAAAGACTATCTTTCCATTCAACAAATGGATCCGAAGATTGATCAAATTTATTTTGAACAAGTATGCTTACGCCGTCTTTAATATCTTGACTAATAGAAAATTTTATGTTGCCTCTTTCCATTTGGCGAGTCATGTCTTCTACGAAACTATCTTTAATAACAACACCTAGTGCTTCTTGATTATTCATTAAAGCCTCTGAAATAGGTCCGCTAGTTTGTAAATCTTGCTTTATCATATCAAAAGCAGTTTCTTCTCCTAAGGCTTTAGCTAAAGATTCTTTTCTACCTTTAATTAAAGACCCATCTTCGTTAAGATACATGTCTAGAAACTCTTGATCAGATATTGCATCAGAAACCTTAGGTACTCTTCTTGTTATTTCGTTACCAGACGTTCTACCAGCCGCTTCTGTCGATGTTTTTTCTCTGTCAACTTTAGCGTCTTTCCAAGCGTCATAGTTAACAAAATTAGGCATAAAAGTAGCATCCCCAAAAGAATTAATTACTTTATTACCTTCTTTATCTAAAAGATACTTACCCCCAACCGACTTTTGAATTGCTTGGGGCATAGCTCTCAGCAAATAAGTAGTAGTTAAGTTTTCAAGAATGGCTTTTTTATTAGTTAAAAGATAATTTTTAAACTTATCTTTTGGTTTACCACCCATTTCTTTTTTAAAGATTATATCTAATTGCTTTCCAACAGATAACCTTATCTCGTCTATAATAGGAGTAACAGCAACATTTTTTGTAACTGCAGAATCTATTTTAGATTTAAGTACACGAACAGATGAAATAACCTTTGTACGAGCTGTTTTTAAGCCCTCTGTACTCAATACTTTTTGTTGTAAAAGGTTTTTATATTTTGCTTTTTCCAACTCAGTAGGAGCTGCTGTTTCTTCTGCTACAATACCTTTTGCTGTGCTAACGTCTTCTTTAAATCCACCTTCGTTTTCTTTTTTAAATTTGATTAAAGCTTCTTTAACTCTGTTTCTAACACCGTACTGACTACCTATAATAAATCCTCCAAAATCGTCATTAATTTCAGGGTTAAACTTTTGTAAGTTTTTAATAAACTGTACACCTTTTACCGCAACATAAAAGTCTTCCCAGCTTTTACCGTATACATTATCAGCAACAACTCCATACCCTGCTGCTATTTTTTTAATAAGAGGGTTAAGTATTTTACCAGATAACTCTCCTGCAACAGTTCCTACAACTCTTTCTTTGTATTCTTTATTGGTTGTTCCTTCAGGTATAAGTTTATTTAAATCGTCTCCTAATTGCTTTACTTCTCGTTTGTCTTCTTTAGGTTTTGTTCTTTTTGTTTCTTCAACTGGAGCCGCTTTAGCTCTTTCTAATTTAGCCTCCAAATTAGATAGTTGCTGATCATAATCATCGTAGTCGATTTCACCCGCCTCGTACTGATCTTCTAAAGTTTGTATTTGTTCGTTTATTTTTGTAATACTTAACGAAACTTTAGCTTTTTCGTCATCACTTACTACAGGATTAGTAATTGGTTCAAAGCTTGCTTTACCTCCAAAGTGACTAGCTTTATTGTAGTTTTTAACAAAATGATATACTGATAAGCCATCTTCTTTTTTAAACTGAAACTTTTTAGGTAAAAAATTATTTACAAAAACACGCATCTGGCTAATAGTGCTTTCGGAAACTGTTTCTCCGTCAGCAAGCACGTCAGACATAGCGTTCATTGCTTCTTCGTAGTAGTCTTTTTGCTTCACTAATTCTCCCTCGACACCTTTAGAAGTATAACTTTTGTTTATTCTAAACTTAACACGAGCATATAAATCTGGTTGATTTTTACTTAAATACTCTAGCAAGTTTTTACCTGCTAGGTCAGTGCTGTTTTGTTTTTGACCAAAATAAGCTTCTGCATACTTGTGAAGTACCTCATGAGCAAATACTCCAATTCTTTTATTAGCAGCTGAAGATTCTAAATTAATAATAATTTTATTTGTTCCAGATATAGCTCCTCCTTCATAAGATCCGTTTTTGATAGCTTGCTTTAAAGTAATTTTTTCACCTTTTTTATTTGTATAAATTACTTTATTTAGCTGATCCGAAGCAACGTCTTCAAAAGCCTTAATAGTATCTTCATTAGCGTTTTTACCTTCTAAAACAATAAACTCAACATCTAACTTTTGGTCTTTAGCAAACTGTTCTGCGTTTACTTGCCCGCTTTTTATTTTTATTTTGTAAGCATCGTTTACGTAGTTATTGCGAGCCTTAGTTTCTATTTGTTCTTCACTAGGGTTTGCTATACCATTTTCCAGCAAATCTTTTTTTGCTTTATCAATTTCTGCTTGCTTTGTATCAGTGGTTAAATTAACAAAGTCTTGCTCAATTTTAGAGTTACTTTCGTTTAACATTGATTGCTCAAAGACTCTGTACCCAAAAGTATTATCGAAAGCTACTCTTGATTCTGTGCTTTTTGCTTTAGTTTCTTCTGCGCTCTTTGTATCTGTCAACAAGTTTTCTCTTTCTGAGTCTAACTCTTGATATTCTTTTCTAAGCTGACCTTCTATTTTAGTAAGTTCTGAAGCTTTTATGTTCGGGTTTGAGTATGCTGATATTAAGCTTTTGTTAAGCCTACGCATTTTTTTATTTATTTCTTCTACTTCATAAGCAGCTTCTATAGACAAGCTTGTGCCTAGCTTATATAAAACACCTTGCTCAAGTGTTTTTCCTTTTTTAACTAGCCTATCTACTATTTCTTTTGCTTCTGAAGGTATATTTAACTCAACTCCGTCTAAAGACGAAGGACCTTGTAAGTCTTTAATACCAGTAATTTCACGCAAATCTTCTGTTATATCTTTTAAGCTTTGCATTTCATTAGTATCAGCAATAGAGCTAATTACAGCTTGCTTAAATCCGCGACCCGCAGAAACAGCACCTAAGCCGCCTCCCATTAAACCTCCTTGAGCAAAACTTTCAAGCCCTCCTTCAAACAAATTTTTATCTTCTCCAAGTACATAAATATCCCCCCAATTCTGAACTACAGTAGTACCAAACTCAGAAAAACCTTCTCTAGAATAAGCTTTTCCTACTTCTTTACCGGCAAATTTAAAACCTTCTTTTATAGTTCTTGGAGGCAGAATTTTTATACCATCTTTTAATCCTTTTAAAATAGCTAAAGTACCTACTTTTTCGAATACTACTTCTGCTAGCCCGTTTATTGCTTGAGAAGTGAGCGCTTCCCAGTTTCCAATGTTTAATACTTTTGCTGCTTTTTCTATTTCTCCTTCTATTCTTATTTTTTCAAAATAATCCATTTCAGGGTTGCTGTCCAGCATAGCCTTGTAATTAGCTAAGTTTTCAGCGGCTTCTTTTTGTTCGATTGCCTTTCGCAGCCCTTTATCTCCGAAAGCAGAAAGGAAAAATAACGGTAATGCCACCGGTCCAGCTTTAGCCATAGCCAAAGAAGGTACTAAGTTTGGCACCGATCCAGCGACCCATCTTCCTGCGTCTTTTACGCTTCTAATTTCGTCTACTTGAATAGCTTTTTGGTAGCTTTCTGTTTCTTTTTCTAAAGCTGCTCCTAAAGATACGACGCCGTATTTATCTTCTAGCATTTCATTTCTTGAAGCGGGAGACATTAGTGCAGCTGAAGGGTTATATCGCATTTCTAATAACTGTAAAGCCCCAAATAAAACTCCTGTTGCTGTACTTTTAAAAGCCGTCATTGTTTGCTCTAGCCTATCGTAATTTTTATTAAAGTCCGAAATAGCTAAAGGCAAAGCTTCTTCTCTTTTTACTAAGCCGCTTTCAATAGCTTTTTGTTGTAAGTCTTGTATGCTATTTTGCTTGTTTAAAAAATCTATTTGTAAATTATAAGCTTTATTGTAATTTTCAACTCCTCCTATTTCTTGTAAGTCAGATAAAGCTAAGTCTAATTTTCTTTTAGAGTCTTCAAAGCTTTTAAACTCTGTTCTGAATTCTTTTGCTTTTTCTTCGTCTTCAGAAGCTAAGGCTAAAATCTGAAGTCTTTTTAAAGGATCTAAATCACTTACAAATTCAGAAGACTTTTTTAAAGCATAAGCCTGTTTTCTACTGTAGTCATGCTCTAGTAGTTGAGATTCATTTGGTTCTTTTATTTGTCCAGATTCGTCCCACTCTTTGTAAAGATTGTATTCTTCTTCGCTTTTAAAATCTTGAAGCGTAACAGGCTCTACTTTTTTAAATCTACCTCCTTGACCCGTAGCTTTTGTTTTAGATTGTTTTATTTTTTTAAACTTTAAATCTAAATCTTTTTTATAATTATTTTTAAGCTCCTCTTCTTCAACATCTGGAGCTTTAATGTAGCCACTATAGCTTTCGTATTCTTTAAAAGAATTGTTTTTACTTTCTTCTAAAAAACTTAAGTTTCCATATTTTTCAATATAAGAATTTATTGCTTTTGCAGAGTTTTGAAGCTCTTCTTCTGTTTTGTTTTTACCTACGGGAATTGGCGCTATTTCTACAGGATCAAATGTACCTCGCTTTAGGCTAATAGCATCTAAGCTCCCTAAAACTGTACCTTCTTCTGTAGTAATACCCAGTCTAGCTAATTTTTTTTGTAATTTAGGAGCTACATTTTCTTCAACATCTTTTAAGTCCTCAGGTGTTACGTAAAACTTAGATAAAGGATCAGGCTCTGGTGACCCCGAAGAAATATCGTCCGAAAGTAAATCCGTATCTGCTGCTAGACTTATTGGTGCATCGACAGCAGCTTTTTTCGTTACACCTATTTGCTTTCCCTCTTCGCTGGTTAATTCAAAACCTCCGGCTAATAAATATTCTTCAAAAGAATAATTAGCTTTTTCAGCAAACTTTTTTAATTCGTTTTCACTATATACTTTCCCTTCTTTACTACGGTAATCGCTCATAATATTTTAACTTTTTAATTTTTTATTTTTAGTTGACTATAATCTCCCGTAAGAGCTCTAAATCCTCGTGTGTTTAACATTGCATTTCCTTGAGCATTTTTCATAGGTATTCCAAGCTTATCTGTTACATACAAATTTATACTTTCCCCTGCTTTACCATCCGCTCCATACATAACTACTTTGGGGTTGTTTTTATCTCTAGGATCTTGTACCACTTTAAAGCTCATGTTCCCTACAACAGCGTTTTCAGAACCTCCCGTACCCGTAACAAAATTATTTAAGCCTTTTAAAATATCGTCTGCTTTGAATACAGTACTATCTTTAGGGTCTGCTTTTGGAGGTTCATGGTCTCCAAATCCTTTATTTGATTGCTCTCTAAGTAGCCCTTTATATCTATCTTTTGCTAAAACAATTAGCTCTTCTTTATTTTTACCTTTTACTTCTTCTTCAGTAGCTAAACTAATACCCCCGTATATAGGGTCTAAAAGAAATTGTTGAGTCGCGAGCAAATGGTTGTCGGTTTCCATGATAGAAGCAACAAGCCCATTGGCTGCGTTTTCTAATTCGTTGTTAGTTAATTCTTTTCCGTCTTTTTTTACTTTATCATAAGCCCCCGTGAGAACCTGTGCTGTAGCTTTGTTAATAAGCGATTTTGTTGACGGAGCTTTTAAATTTCTAAACTGCTTGCCTTCTATAACAAAATGTCCTTCTTCATTCAATAACAAAGGGGTTTTCCCTTTAGTAAAACTAAAATAAGACATAGCGTCCTCATCTAAGCTATTAGCAGCTGAAAAACCATTTGGATTTTCTTTTACATACGCTCTAGCGTCTAATATATCTTGCTTTTCTTTAGCTAAGTTTTTAAACGATGTATTTACATCATTCATTATTTTAACCAGGTCTTTATATTCCTTGCTAGACTTATTTGCTATTCTAGAGGCTTTTTTTGCGGCTTCCGTGTACTTTAGTTTACCTTGAGTTAGAAACTCACTAACAGCTTCGTTTTCTTTAGAAAGCAAGTCATCTGTATCAACTAAAGCCATAGCGTCGTTTAGTTCTGACTCTTTTTCGCCCCAGTTGCTTATAGTGCTTTTAGCTTCTGCAACACTTTCAGCAATAGTTTCAAACCCTTTACCTATTTCTTCGCCGTAATTTATATTTCCTGATTGTGCTACTAAAGCTTCTCCTTTTATTAAATCGCTTGCTGTTGCCATAATTATTCTCTAATTATTATATGAATTTTCAATGTCTGTTTTTAAGCCTGCTCCTACTTTTTGAAAAAAGTTTTTACCTTCCATTCCTTCCGCTCCTGCACCTAATATAGCTCCTTTTGCAACGCCTCCAGCTAGTCCGGCTACTCCTCCTATTATAGAAGAAGTTGCAGCCGCTTTTGCTTGTCTTGCTGCTGCTAACCTTTGCTGAGACATCCCTAACAACGTAGAAGTTTTTTCCATTTCTCTTTGTTGTGAAATTAACTCTCCTCTTGCTCTTGATTGTTGAGCAGATGCTTCTCCTTGAGCTGATAATCTTTGGTTTAAAGCTTCTTGTTGCCCTATACTTGCCGATGCAGCCTGTAAATTAGATGATTGCTGCTGAGCTAGTGATTGTGCTAATGCTGCAATTCCTCCACCTCCTGCTGCTCCGGATAAAGACTCTAAAGTAGTTGCTAAAGCTTGTTGTTGCTGTTGCGCCGCGAAGTCTGCTTGTTGGGTATTTACTTGTAGGTCTTCGTATACATTTGTAATATTAGCAAACGGATTTGAAGTGTCTAATGCTCTAAATTGTGCTTTCTGAGCAGCATACTCTTGCTTAGCTTTTCTTTCTTCTCTTTTAGCTCTTCTGCTTGCTCCAATGCCTCCTATAATCTTGCCGACACCTGATGCTATACTTAATACTCCTAACATAGTTATATATTTTTATTATTATTACGTCTTTTTATTAATTATTAACTAGTTACTGCTTTCAAATATTTCAGTACCTAAAGAAAACAATTCGCTTATTTCAGAACTATTATTATTCCTCATTTCAACTTCAGCATAGTAGCCTGTTAAGGAAGTTAAATTAGGGCCTGTCGGTTTAGAAAACAATATAAAATCAGAAACAGTAGGTAAATTAGTTATTGTATTACACACGACACTAGTAACTCCGCTGCTTATAGTTATGCTGTTAACAGTACCTATTTCAGATATAGCTGTTGTACCAAAGTGTAAAATATCGCCTATCTGTAAAGATTCATTAACAATGTAGTTAAATTGCAAAGTTAAAACAGCTCCGTTTTGCGTAGCAGAATTAGGAGAACCTAGCCCTTGAACAGACAGAGAAGATGTGTCAACAGTATTTTCATTACCTTTAATGAAGTTAAACCATTTATTTTCTTTGTTTACAAAATAGGGTATTTTACCTTTTTGTAGATCTGTTTGAATATTTTCAGCCCACCAACCATTTTCTATAATAGCATCTTTAGAGTTGTTGTATTCTACGGACTTACTTCCAGTATAGTTTAAGGTTTTAAACCCTTTAGAAGAGCCAGGAGAAGCGTTAAACAGCATTGTCAAAGAACTATAGTATTGATCTCCGTAAAAATTGTTTATAGTAGAGTTGGAATTATGCTTCCAAAGGTCGCCTTCTTTAAAAGTATAATATGTACTGCCTAAAGAAACTCCAGATTCCGGAATAAAAGATTTTCTACTAGACCAACCACTTACGTTTTCTTTAAAGGAAACAGTATTATCTTCCGGTCCTTTTATTGTTAGATTGTAAGAATTTTTATCTGTATCGTAACTACCTATTAGCTGAGTAGCTGTTTCTAGCTTGTCGGAAAAAAAGTCCGTCATACCTTTTGCTGATATTTCTGTTAAACCATCTAATGACAGCCTAAGTACAACGCCGTTGTTTTTATCTGTAAAATAAGATCTAAATCCGTAAGTAGCAAAAGATTCAGGGTTTTTAGAAATACCAAATTCCCCCGCAAAAGGTACAGCTTGCCCTAAAACATTTCTAGTAGCTGTTACGTTTGTATTACCATCCGCGTTAAACAATGCATCTTTGTTTGCTAGTATCTTTAAACATTTGTTTTCACAAAGAGCTATTAAGTCTGTGTTTCTTGAATGTAGCTTTTGAATGCTTCCATATGTTGGATTCAAAGACTTGGTTATATCTTCTGCTATAGTAAACTGATTAAGCCTGTTTATACCAGCTTCCCCGTTGTATATTTGAGAAAATATTAATCCATTTTTAACTCTTTCTTCTTCATAGTTGTCGTCAAATACGGCAGAAGCTTTGACACCTTTTCCTAATATAGAAGCATTAAAATCATCTCTTATTCTATCTGACTCTGCTCCGTTTCCAAAGCTAAAACAGTTAGCGTAGTCTAATTTTATAGGAGAACTCATTTCTGACTTTAAATAAGTTTTTTCTGTTTCATAGTATATATCTAAAGCTCCATCTTTTGCTTCTACTTCGAATAAAGCAGGGTTTTTAGGAGTAAACGCTTTATCTGAAACAAACGATCTAACGTCTATAGTATAAGCGTGGTCAAAGTTTTGAATTCTATTGTCTAAAGCAGAGTCCCAAGGTGTTTCTAAATCTTTGTCTAGCTTTATAGCCCAATATTTCCAACCGCCGTTTGCAGCAGCAAATATGTTAGAGCTAACCTCTAATATTTTGTAATTTAGTTGGTTTTCCGGATCAGAGTAGGCGCCTGTAGGCGGATTAGTAGTGTTGTCCGGGTATGCTGAAAATCTTAAATAATTACCTTTTTCTAAGCCAATAGCAAAAGGATCTGTTTCATATTTATCTCTCGTGTTTCCATATTCGTTTTCTGTAGCTATGACTAAATGATAACCAGCTGGAATATTAACCGGTGATTGATCTATTAAAGTTATAGCGCCTAAAGTTCCAGAGGTGCCCATGCTAGAATGCTCCACATGATATTGTCTAATATCAAATGTATTATCCTGCTCTTCTTTGTGAATATTGGCATTAGTAGCAATTGTATTTAAGTTTTCGTTATCGTTTTGTCCGTACAACGCTTCTCTAAGTTCTACTTCATTGTCTAGCTGTATAAAAAATTTACCAGTATATTCCGAATTTCCAACGTCTTCTACTTTTTCAACTTTTTCTAAGCTAACGCCTGCTAACTCAGCTTCTTCTGAATCATCAACATATAGTATATTTACATCGTTTCCAAATTGCTTTTCAAAAGTTATTTCAACTTCCATGTCTAAGTAACTGCCGTATTCAATGTGTTCTATTTTATAAGCTTTAGAAACTAAACCCGTGCCAGTTCTTCTAAACTGAACACTGCTTCCTTTTGTAATGTTTTGTATAAACACTGGATCAACTTGGTTAGGAGAGCTGTCGTCTTGCAGTCTTCCTCCCTCGTTTAAAAGTATCGTATTATGCCCGGGCACAGGTGTAGATCCTGCTTTTTTAGTATTTTGATTACCATATCCATAATCGTAAGCCGCTGCAAACATTAAGTAGTCGGTTGCATATGTTACCTCGTCTTTATAAGCTAAAAACTCTGGCGGATTAGATAGTTTACTTATTACTTTAAACCTGTTATTTCGCGTTGAATAAGCTAAATTGCCTGATTGTTTTTTAATTACTAACACATCCTCTTCAGATACTTTATTGACTTCAGAAGAATGCACGGAGACGTACATGTTTCCAGTTTCGTCATCTGTATAAACAGAGCTTATAGGTAAATTATAGTAGGGGTTAGAAGTTTCTTTAATAAAGTACTTAAAATATTCTATGTCGCTAGGTAAGTTAGAGTGGGTTGCTGACACTTCTATACAAGACTTTAAAGTAGATTCGTTTGTTTCGATGTTTAATATACCTGAAGTATCTGTAAAAACAGGGGTTTGTCTACCGTATTTATCTTGATACACAATACCTAATTGGTAAGACCTATCAGATTTTATTGATAAATTCTGAGTAACCTGTTGCGCATTATCTCTATTAGCGCTAGTTACGGTAAAGATAGGATTACCCGCAACATCGAAGTTATGCTCGTAATTTGCAAACACCAATCTGTTGGCTGTTATATCTAAAGCTTTTGCTTTTTTAGGAATAGCATCATATGGTCTTAAAATTTGGCTATTAGGTACTGTTTTAAGTACTTGCTTGTCATTAATTTTAATAAAGCTACTGCACTTTGTGCTACTGCCAACGCTATCTATTGTTATAGTACCTAAGTTACCTTGGTATCCTTCACCTACAGTAACAACGTCTCCTGCAGTATACCCTTCTCCTGCTTCTGCAATTTCTACTAGATAAAGAGCCGTGCTAATAGTTTCTACTTTTACTTTTAAGCCGCTACCTGTTCCTCCACTAACAGGCTTTATACCGTCAGAGTAACCTCCTCCTGCTGTAGTTAAGCTAATAGTTCTAGCCCCATTAGAAGAGTTTTCAAACGGCAAAGATTCAACAATATATAAGTTATTATCATTAGATTCTTTATAAAGTACTTCTACTTCTTTTATGTCTTGTGTGTAAGTTCCAAACACAGAATATACCGGCCAGCCTGTTAGTTCAATTTTTCTAACGTTATTAACCATGCCGGTATTAAAACCTTTTTTAGAGTTGTACTCGTAATCCCCTGGTATAAACCCAGGTAAAGAAAAGGGTGAAATAGTAGAAAATTGCCCGTTAGTATACTTGAATCTATAAGCGAACTTAGGAAATTTAAGTTTAAATATAGGCTCTATTTCTTCTAATACTCCTTTATAAAGGTAAGTTCCTGGAGCGTGAACTCCGGACATAGTGACAAGAGTAAGTGTAAAAGTAGTTGCTGTAACAGATGTAATTTCAAATCTAAACTTTGAACTTGTATTTTCGCCGTCAAAAGTTGTATATTGCCTAGAAAATTCTATTATGTCATTTAACCCCCAGTTAGGAACTATAAAAGTTGTTCCGTCAGCTTCAGTAAAATTGCTAATGGTCGCGTTAAAAGTAGATCCTATTGAAATATCTGTACCAATAACTAAGTCATAGTACACTTCATTACCTCCGTGAGTTCCGTTTCCTCCGCGTAAACTTTGGTCTAAAGATTCAAACACTGGAGCATTTAAAGGAGCTTTTTTATAAAGTGATATTCTATCCTCGGACAATCCGTCTGAAGTACTATTCCATCCGCTTGTTTGAGATTTCCAGTAATCTACATTAACTTGTTTAGGTTCTCTAAAATTATCTGTAAAATACAATACACCATCTAAATAGCTAAGGCCGGTTATTAAATTATTAGCATCAAATTTTAAATTAAATCCAGTGTCTACTATTACAGGAGTTATAGTAGAGCCGTCTGACTCTGCTATAATGTCTTTGCTAGTTGAAGTTATAAACCAATATATTTTTCCAGCTTCATTAGAAGCTATTGAACCAATACAGACAGCATCTGTAAGGTGACTTGATAAGTCTTGAACCTGTGTATTACCTAGTATAGTTTGTAATGTACCTATATTGCTACCCTCAGAAGAAGATACTTCTAAGTTTAAAGCGTCTCTGTATTGGCCGTTAGGAACAAGTCTTTCATCAAGATCTTTGTTCATCTTACCGTCTATGAAATTACGAATTAATTCTGGCATGTATTAATGTTTTATTTGCTTAGACTTACCTCTCATTACTTGAGCAAGCTCTTCTGTGTTTAATTTAGATAATCTTAATTTAGCAGTTCTTGTAGAAGCGAACTTAGCTTTTTGGTATCTACGCACAACATATTCTGGTATGTTTGATCTCGTAGAAACAATTGAAAATAATATATTATCATACATTGCTTTTTCGGCAAACTTATGTACAACTGTATCTTCGTCTCTAGCAAGGCCGTCAGATACATAATGAATAGTAACAATTTTACCTACCATATCTGAAGTAAATTGAAACCTTGATTCAAGCTTATTTATTACAAAAACACCATTTACTTGAGAGACCATAGGGTCTAAGCCATATCGCTCTCCTGATGTATTCTCTGCTCTGACTCCACTGTTGCCAGAATATTCTCCTTTGTTGGTAGTTTTAGCATTGTTAAAGTTTTGTTCCGTAATAGAACTAGTACCCACGAAGTCTCCTTCGTTGTCATATACAAATTGGAAATCACTATCTTGTGAAGCTGCTTTAGGAGCTCCAGATTTGTAAGCAGGCTGCATAACTCTTTCTACTCCATATCCGTCAACCCAAACTATTTTAGAATAGTCTACGTAATCCTGAGGGAATATTATAGCAAGGTTAGGACCAACTTCTACTTCAAGAGATTTTTGTGTATTAAATGTATCGAAAGAAAGTTCTTGAATTGTGCGTTTAGCGTGAAATATAATGTCTGATCTACTAGCTTTTGATATAACTTTATCTTGACCAACGTAAGCAACTAAAAAGTTATTTACTATGTCTTTTAAAGAAATGAACTGATAGGCCCCGTGTTCATCGCCTTCGTAATAGTCCTGTCTTGATGTGCCTTCTAATAGTCCCATTTATTATGATTTTTCTTGTTGAATTTTTTGTTTTTCTTCTGCGTCAGCAACTTGATAAGTTCCCACATCTTGTATTACCAACCCAGCTAATTCTAGTATTTTTATAACTAATTTTGTTTCTTCTGTTGAATGCAATTCAAAGTCTACTGATGTGGATTGGTTGTATAAGGCTTCTCCTAAAACAGTAGTATAGCCCCAGTTGACAGTAGCAGGTTTTTGAATATAATTATATTCTACTTTACCGCCTTGAGCTACGGTTCCTAATCCGTAAATTTTAAAGTCGTTGCCGTTAATTACAACTACAGGAAAGTCACTGCTAGGTTTTGTTATAGGTGATAATGCTATACGTCTATATTCTTTTGGTGTAAGTTTTTCTAATTCAATATTAGGGTAGTAGTTGACGGTGTCAGTAGTTGTTGTACTAAACATAGACCCTAGCTTGTAAGGCTTAGGATTAAAAGAAAATGTTTGGATACTGTGGCCTACTTGAGCTGAAGTTTCAAATATTTCTATTTTTTCGTTTAAGTTATCAAGCATGTCAGAGTACTCAGTATCATTACCGGGTATTCTAGCAAACTGATTAATATCATAAAAATATTGCTCAAATATTGACATCTGAGCTTGATTGGCAAGTAGGTTAAACTCAACAGGAGTTACATATCCTCTTTGTTCTTTATTTAGAATTGCTAATACACGTTGGTATACGGTGTTTATACTTACTGCCATATTTTGTTTTTTAATGTAATATAAAGGGGACGTGGTAACATCCCCTATTATTTTATATTACGTGTTATCCGATTTTTTTCTCTATAGATTTATATACTTCTACACCTTCATCAGTCTTGAAGAATGCAGCCATAGCTGAGTATGGGTTTTCATCGAAAGGAACAGTCATTAATTTTTTACCATTTGAAGCCCACTTAAAATCTCTTTGGTCTTGAGATAGCTTAATAATATTTGCTTCGGTAGCTTTAATTGCAAAATTTCTTAACTGTACGTTTTCATCATTAGCTAGATCTAAGAATAGTTTAGGATTGTTTTTAGAGAATATAAGTAAATCTCTTTTAAGCTCCTTAGAACTCATCTCAGATACTTTAGAACCAAACTCAACGCGTAAAATTGCTTCAGCTTGATCTATATCAATGTTTCGAGCTGCTGTCATCGCGTCTAGTTGAATTTCTAAGTCATCTAACTCATCTTCTGCTTCTACCACTGCGTCATACTCTTGATATTTTTTATTAAGGTATGGGTGATACAAAGATAGTAGCTTTTGTAGGTTTTGCTTTTCTTTAGGTACAAACAAAGTACCGTTTTCAAATACAATGTGTCCCAGAGTAGCTTCTCCTTTTTGGTTTTCTAAAAATACACTATTTTGATTTGTAGCATATCTAATTTCTTTTTGAGTACCTGTTTGTTCGTCGAACCATAATAACGGGTATCTTCTGTTGTGCCTAGATGGAATTGAATATCTTATTGGGGAAAGATTACCTTTTAAAAAGTACGTTCTATCTTTAATTTCCCATGTTGATTTTGTGTTTGCCTCAGTTTTTGCAGGCGCTTTTTTTGTTGACATAATATAATATAATTAAATAATTTAAAAAGAGTAAAGATTACCCCCGTATATACAACGAGGGTAAAATTTACAATAATTTGCTTATGATTAAGCTTTCAATAATACGAAGTTGTTTGCTCCTTGAACACACAAACATCTTTCAGACAAGAAATGTACTGCCATCTCATCTACATCGCTAGTAGCTGCTCCTACAGAACCTGTGATCCAAGATTTCAATCTTCTATCATCAGCTTGTGAAGAACGGTAACGAACGTGCAAGAATGGTCTTCTAATGTTAGAACCTAAGTTTTGGTCATAAACGCTAGAAGTTCCAGCAGGAATAATCACACCGTCAATATCGTTAATCAACCCACGAGTAGTAGAGTCGTTTAAATATTTCCAGTCAGTCTTGTAGAAATCGTAAGATCCTCTACGGAAACCTGAGAATCCAAGGTTCAACGCCATATCAGCTTCGTTATTAAATACCCCGTAAGAAGTACCTCCCTGGTAATCAGAGTTTACAGCTGCTAGCATATCGTCAAAATCCAAAGAAGTTTGTCTGTTGATGAAAAGCATGTTTTCTTCGATAGCTCCTTCTTTGTCAAGTCCTTTAAGGATTTCGTCAAATTCTGGTAAGTTACCTCCAAATTCGTTAGCAACGTTTCCTCTACTTTCGATAGCAGCGAATAAACCTTCAGTCCCTTTACTGTTGTTTGTATCTGCTCCGGATCCAGACTCAGCTTTTTCTCCTTCTACCATTGCCATTTCTAAATAGTCTTGAAATCTCAAACGAGTTTCTCCTTCTGCTTTCAAATACCATAGGTATCCAGAAGTACCAGACTCATCAGCAACTTCAACCCATCCGATCTGAGCTGTGTCAGAACCATTGATAGCATATTTGTCTTTAATGATAATAGGTGTATTAGAGAAAGAAGTAAAATCTGGAGTAATGTTAGATGTTGATCCAGCTGTTCCTTTTGCGAATTCAGAACCGTATACGAACAGATCAACTGAAGCTCCTACTTCTGTTTGAATAGTTTCATTTTGTCCAAAAGCTTTATAAGACCCTAAAGTAACGTCAGTTCCTACTACGCCTGTAACAATTGCTTTGGTTGTCCCAACTGATCCTTTTACTACTACAGTCATGTTAGGTACAACAACGTGACCTGCTGGTAATGCTACTTCATTTCCTGTAGCAGTCGCTCCAGTGTAAGAAATATGCAGTCTGTTTTGCTCAGACCATACTACTTGGTCAGAAGTCATAGATTCTTCCGCTCCTACCATACTTAGAAACCCAGAAAGAGTTCTGTTCCCGTAACGCTCTACCTCTGCTTCGTAAAGCTCAGGCATGTACTGTTGTGCAAAGTTAGCACCTGATGCTGATTGAAAATCTAAATAGTTTCCAGCTGAAGGTGTTTTAATTGGTGATGCTCCTGTTGGAGCTTGGTTAAATGAAAATGCCATTTTTTTTGTTTTTAATGTTTAATTATTTTTTTTTAATTGATAGTTTCGAAGAACTGTTTTCGCTTAAAATTTTAACTTTTAAACCGTTAATATTAGTTTCAGGAGAGCTACTCCTTGCACCCATATCAATGTTTTTAGATTTAGCTATACTTGTTTTCAAAGCATCTGCTTTACCTTGTTCGTAAAAATGATTAGCAATAGCATCGGCGTTGGTTGCTGTAAAAAGTGATTTGTGATACCCCTTAGCGTCTTTCATATTACCATTATTATCAAGAAACTTTCCGATAAAATTGTTAATATCACTTTGAGATTCTTTAACCGCGCCTGCATCTTTTACGTTAAACCTAAATTTCTTTTCTCCAATATTGTATTCAAAACCTTTGAATTTCTCAGAAAAAAGACTATTAGTCTTATTTAAGAATGTAGACGTTTGTTGTTCAGCTACTTTAGCGTTCTCTTCGTTTTCTTTATTATATCTGTTGAAAAAATCAACAGCTTTTCTTTGGTCTGGTGTTAGTCTAGAGCCTGCTTTTAGTTCAGTATAATACTGGTCTTTTAAACCGTCTAGATGTCTTTTAGCTTTTGCTAAAGCTTCTTTTTTTGCTACTTTTTTTCTTTTAATTTCTCTGTCCTCGTCAATGTCTTCGTCATATTCAAAAGTGTCTTCGATTAGGAAATCAACTTCTTCTTTGTCTAAATGAGGCTTTGTAGCTTGATAGTATTCTTTTAATAGTGCGTCGTCACTAAAGTTTGAGTAATCAGCATTTAGTTTAGCGTAGTCATCTAAAGAACCTCCTGTTTCTTCCATGAAAGAAATTAGTTTTTCAATTCCTTCTGGTAAGTTTTTTTCTTCTTTAGGCTCGCTTGCGGCAGCAACAACTTCTTTTTCTTCTTGTTGTTCTTGTTCCGCTTCCTCTTCTTCTTCAGTTACTTCTTCTAAAACAACTTCTTCTTGCTCTTTTTCATTAGAATCTTCTTCGTTAGACTCTTCTTCGTTAGATGTTTCCTTTGCTGCTACTTCTTCTGCGGTTTCAGGATCTGTTTCTTCTACTTCTTTTTTTTCTGTAGCTTCTGTTTCTACAGGTTTTGATAAGTCTACTTTATACACTTCGCTTTCTCCGGAAGACGCAGCTGCAGGCTCACCTAAATTTACTTTTGTTACGTTTGACATGATATAATATAATATAAATTAATAAATACTCTTTACTTAGGGTCAAACTGTTCTAGTCCGAACCCTCCTAAATTGTCGAATCCAGATGATTCAAAACTTTTAGGCAATGCATTGTTTTGTCTTTGATTGATTAACTCACTTTGTTGAGTTGCTTGAATTTTAGTTCTTTCGTCTTTACGGTCTTCTTTTTCCTTATCAACTTCTTTTTTAGCTCCAGCATTTACTTTTGCAAGCTCTAAGTTAAATTGAAACTCTTTTTCCATTAGCTGTATTTTTATAGCAGCTTGTTGTTGCATTTGTTGAATTTCAAAACCGGCTTTAGCTTCTTCAACCTGTATTTTAGTTTGGGCTACGGCTTGTTCTTTCTGTACAGCTGTTTGTGCCGCTACCTGTTGTGCCTGAGCATTAGCTTGAGCCTGTGCTTGAATGTTTTGTTGTTGCATCAACTGATCTCTTTCTCCCTTCTTTTTACGTCGTATTTTAAGTAGCTGGTTAGCTAACTTAATATTTTTAATCTCACGTAAATCTATAGCGTCTTCTAAATCAATGCTTTGTCTAGACAGCGCTTGCTGAATATTATTTTCTAATATAGCTTTTTCTTCTTCATCTGGTGAAAGCTCTATATAAATACCAAAGTCATATAAATGCAATTCTTTGATTTCTTCTAAAACAGCAACATTGTGACCGCCAATTTTTTGTATAAAAGCTTCTTTAGAATCTGAGTACTCTAGTATATCAGATATTCTTAAAGAAAGACTTTCTGCGGTTTCTTTAGAAAGATGTAAACTAGATTGTAATATATGTCTAGTAGCGGTGTTTGAGTTAGCTGCGGCTAATTTTTGAACACCTACAAGCGCATTGCTATCTGGTGTAGAACCGTCTCTAGCTTCGTTCAAGCCCGTTACATCTCTTATCATTTGCAAGTAATAGTTGTAAGTGCTAATTAAAGCGCTAAGCTTATTGCCTCCACTACCTGAAGTTATTTCTTGAATAGGTACTTTACCCGGGTTTCTATCTCCTTCTGAAGTAAATGATCTTCCAATAACAGAACCTGTTTGAAAAAACATATTAAGAGCTTCTTGAGGATTATAGTTTGTACCATTACCTAAATCAACCTCTGCTAAACCGTCAGCGTCTAAGTAAACTCCATCAGGTACCATTCTAGATAGCACCTGTTGTAGTTTTAAATGAGTTAATTGAATCATATCAGCAAAACCAGTTATTCTGCTTACTAGCGATTCAATTTTTCCTTTGTACATTCTAGGAGCAACTATATTATAGTTCATTTTTACTTTTGAACTATCGCTCTTAGGACGTAACATATTCTTAGCAACTTCCCACTTTAATAATTTTTTAGTACCTAAAACTAGTGCTCCTTCGTACAATACTTCTATTGATCTTGAAAGTTTTTCAAACTCAGCGTCTTCGTTTTTAGGAGGATTAAAAGTGTCATCTTTTTGAATGGCTTTATTAGCTCCTGTAGCTGTTGTTTTAATTTTATATACTTCATTCATATATGTCTTATAGTTAAAATATAAGATCTGTACAGAATTAGTATCTAAGTTGCTAGTATTAGCTGTATTTGGACCGTATCCATTTGTAGCCTTAGTACTTTTAACTAATATTTCTTTTAATTCCTCGTTAGTTAAATCAGGGAATTCTTTTTTAAGTTCATTAACAGGTATTGTCTTTACTTCACCTATATAATAAAGGTCTTCAAAATACGGAGACTCTGTATAAGAATACACAATATCAGCAGGATCTACATATTCTACTTTTACTCCTTCTGACTTATTAAAGGTATTTTTAACACACCCTATACCTAATACCGTTAAATCTCTGTTAGCTCTTTTCTTAACTAAATCGTATTTATTACTATCTAATAAAACTTTTAGTGCCTGTTCTTCCGCGATCTCTACTTGCTGCTTATATGTTAGCTGCATGTGTAAATCTAATTCTTCTTGAGAGTCTGGTAAAGTTTCTCTGTCGTTTTCATACAAATCAACACCAAATTCCTCTGCGGCAAAATCATTTAAATCTTTAGTAAGCATGTCTCCTAAAATGGATTCCATATAAGCAGTTCTTTTACTCATACCATACGGATCTTGAGACTGAGCCTTAATACTAAATGATCTTTCAGAAATACCGTTTACAACAATGTCTACGAATTTAGGAATAATAGGTACAGGCGTCCAGTCTAGATTTAAGTAAGATAAATCACCGTTAATAGAAAGTTCATCTTTATATTTTTGAACAGACTGTTCTCCTCTCGCGTAAAGTCTTCTATTATGAAAAGCTCTTTGGTTAGAAGCAAACCTAGTATCGTTAGTATTATTATTAAACCACTCGTGCTCTATAGCTTTACCTACTTTAAGCCCGTATTCGTTAGACGCCTTTTCTAAGTCGCTAACAACTTGACTAGGGAAAAAATTATTTATAACTGCTTCAGCCATATTATCTTATTATTTTTGAGGTCGTACCGTTATTAGAATACCTAGCGATACTAATGTTTAATGTGTTTTTTTCTTTTTTATGAACAGGTGTGTATCTATTTTTATTGCAAGCCATAATAGCTAACCCTGAACTAATAGATGCATCATGCTTTGTTCTATTATTTATATTAAATTTAGCCCAGTCTTCTAAAGTACGTTGCATATACATATTACCGTATCCATCGCCTGTAAAACCAACGTGAGTTTCTATATAAGATTCAATTGCAGCAGCGTGTGCTTGTTTTATATCTTCACTTGAGTTTGGTATTCCACCAATTTCTTTTTCTGTTATAGATAGCTTATTCCATACTTTGTCAGGTCTGTTCATAGAGTAACCTCTATAACCTCTTCTTTTAAAATGGTATAACAATCTAGGTTTGTTATTTTCAGCCAATAGCGGCATACCGTAAAACACGCAAGCCATTAAAACATCTTCAAAAAACATTTCTGCTGTTTGAGGTCTAGATATATACTCTAAAAAGAAACAGTTAGCAGGAGCGTCTTCCATACTAAATTTGGTAAGCCCGTGTAAAGCTCCGTTAGAACCTTTTCCATCTACTGTTCCTGATATATCATAACTATCGCAGCCAAAGGCACCCATGTGCTCGTTACCTGGATGTTTAACTCCATTCTTTATTATTACTCGGTTTTGTAGGTTTTTCGGAGGTACCCAAGATATTTTAAATCTCCCATCTTTATTAGGGTAAAAAATAACCCTAGAGTCTTTCATTCCGTTTTCCCATTGAAAACTACCTGTAGTCACTACAGCAGTATTTCTTAAGTCTTCGTTGTAATCTACTTGCTCGTATATTTTAGTAAGATTAAATATAGACTGCTTAGCTTCGTCTCTAAACGCGTGTTTTTCTGTTCTTGGGAATTGCCGATAGAATTCGTTTAATCCATCTTGATCGTCTTTTAAACCATCTGCTTCGTTTTCCCAGTGCTCTATAACACCTATATCTATTAATTCTCCGTCCACTCCTTTAATTGGTTCTCTTGGAGTGTCAAATACTGGTGTTCCAAAAGAATCGATGTATCCTTCGTAATTCCATTCCATAGGTATGAACAACGAATATAATCCTGAGCTAGTCTGTCCGTTGCGGTTTCTTTTTGTAACATTAGAATCTTCGTATAGTTTTTTAAAGTTAGCCCCTCCTTTTTCTAAAGCATTAGATGTTGAACCCATCATACATTTACCAATAACCTTACTACCGAGTCGTAAACAAGTTTTTGTTACTCGCCAGTTATTTAAAATATTATCTGGCTTTTCCCACTTACCACTTTCATCGTGTACTAGCAGTTTTAATTTTTCACCATCATAACTGTTGTCTCCAGTGTTCTTCCAGTCGATGGTTGTGTCTAACCCTACTAGTTCTTTAAGCTGTTCATTTGAATCAAGCTTTCTACGTGTTAACTTACTAGCTGGTATTCTATATGCTAATTCCGTTTTAGGTCTATCCATACCATCTTGTATGGGTTTAAAGAAAAACGGGTAGTTTATAGATATAGGTACAACTTTATCAGTAAACATTTTTTTTGCATCCGCTCCCGACTTTGATAATATACCAAATCGAGCATCACTAGACATAGTTGCTTGATGCGTTGTTTCTGCAGATGACATAAAAGAAAAACCAGAACGTCTGTTTTTAAGGTAACACATTCCGTAACTTCTTTTATCTGCTTTACAAGCTTCCCAAAATATAAAAAACAAACGGTTAGACTCTCTAAAGTTAGGATGCCCTACATCAATTTTAGTCCACTGTAAGTACATATAATGAGTACCTGTAATATATGTAGGATTGCCATTGTTATAAAACCAAAAACCTTCCTCTCTGTAATTAAATTCTTGATCAATGTAATCGTACCACTTTTCTTTAAAATCAGATGGATACTTTTCCCAATCAAAAACACTTTTTATTTTACTTAATTCTTTTGGGTATTCTGCCGCTTCCCAATACTGTTCGCTTTTTTTATCTGAGCGTTTATGTACGTTTTTTGCTGCCTTAGGTAAAGCGATCTTAAGATTCTGGATATTATATATTTCTCCAATCTCTCCAGTCTTACTAATAACCACGATATCATGATCAGCATTGTAACCATATTCCCATTTTTTATAACGGTTCATACGTTTCACAATCTTTGGATTAACGTAGTCCGTTTCTATTTTATATAAAGTTTGCTTGTACATAACTATTTGGATCTACCTTCTGCAAAACCTCTAAACGATCTTTCTTCTTTTTTATCGTTTTTTGGTTTTTCATTCAATCTTTCTTCTTCCTCTTCAATCCTTGTAAGTATTTCAAACGCATCAAATATAGCTAGTTTTTTTGTAGCTGCTGCGTTTTTTAATCTGTCTGCTGACAAATCGTCTTCAGAATCAACAATAGCTTCTTTAGCTACTTTTATTAATTCTTCAACGGCTTTTTGCCCAGCTTGGATTATACTCTTTTTCGTCTCCTTTGTATTCATATTTGATTGTAATATCATTAGATTTCATACAGTAAACTCTCTCTCCGTTAAAAACAAATTCAAATTCACTGTTCTTAGAAAACCCAACTAAGTCACCGGAGCTTATTTTAAGAGCTTCTAAGGAGCTATTGCCATATTTTAGTATACCAATATGACTTCTTTCTTTTTCTGTGCTAAAACAGCTTGTTTCTTCTAAAGGCTTTACAAAGCAATATTCAGAATTAGCATGCCATTTACCGTCTCTTTTGTAAGCGTATATTTGAGAAACATTCGCGAAGTACATATTGTCTTTAAAAAAACTTCCACTGTTTTTTTCAACTCCTCTAATATCGTAAAATCTTCTAAATATATTATGGTGCACTATTACTTCGTCACCTTTCTTAATATCTGTTTTAAATGCTAAAGGAACCTCTAAAACTATTGCTCTCTTGCTTACTGATCGGTGATCTTCTACCTTTGTATTTGTTATTAAAGACTTATCACCTACTTTTACCGTATTATCGTACCTTTCATTTTTAGGCTTGATAATAAAATTGCCTAAGCCTTTCATCAATATTCTAATTCGTATTCAACGGATATAGCCATGTTAGAGTTAAACTTCTTCCACGGCATTACCTCGTCATTCTTTTTTATGTAAATACTATAAGATCTATCATCTTCACTAAACAATATAGCTGTAATAGTATGGCCTCCGTAAACTGATTGACCTACAGCGTAATGCATTGCGTCGTTTTTATAATCTGAGCCTATACTTATTTTTCTAACTATAGTGTTCATAATACTCTATTCTTTTTCAACTTCTGTGTACTCACCTGTTTTCAAGTCAATCTGTACTTGTCCATAAGTTTCTTCTAAACCTTTTTTAAGCGTTTCTGACTCTTGAACCAAACCGCTTAGTTCTGCGCTTAATACACTTTTTTGAAATTCTAAAGAACCAATATTCGACAAATACGCTTGTTGCGCATTTTGATTTTTTACGACAGCCTCTAGTTCTTCTGTTGTGATTTTGTTTGTTTTGATTGTTTCCATTTTTTATTAAATTTAATTGAATTTATATAACTTTATATTCACTTACTTTTTTGTTTACTTACTTTGTAAGATTATTTTTCTTTTCGTATGACCTAGCCCCTACTAATCCTAGCATTCCAAACAATACCTGCATTGTTACCGTAGTATCTATTTTCGGAAAAGTAATAGTCCATCCTTTTACGGTAAATATAAACCTCATTAAAGGTTCTATAAAAACAGCATACATTAAGCCAACTCCACAAACCCATCCAATAAAAGGTCTCCAGCCAGCTACAAATACCGATCTATGCGTAGCTTCTGCTTCGTTTATTTTAGTTTGTACTTCTGCTAGCTTAGCCGCAATATCCAATTGCTTGTTAGGATCTAATTCTTTACCTTTTACAGCTTCACGTATATCTTTAGCTAGTTCGCCAAGGCCTTTTGTGCCTGAACCTAAGAGCTTACTTATCCAACTCATTATTTATTTCTTTTTTTTCTTGTTAATAGCTTTTGCTATGTCTTTGCCTGTAGCGTATTTTCTAACTTTTGGAGTAGCAGCTTTTCTAGATACACTAAAAGACTTTCCTCCTTTGAACATGGAGAACTCGCTTTTAGTTCCTTTTTTATGAGTTGCTTTAAAGCCTGGAAAATCTCTTTCTAAAGTTTTAGCTATATCGCTAATCTTTTTGCTAATTAACTTTCTTTTTTTATTTTTTTTCTTATTATCTGGCATAATATTTATTTTTTTTTAGTACTTACCCCTAACTCCTTTTGGGTTTGATTTAGTAGATCCGCCTTTCCCTGCCCACAAGTTTTTGCACGCCCAGTATCTAGCAGTTAATTTATCTTTAGCTGTACCGCACTTATGCCTAGCTTTAAAAGACTTTCTAGCGGCAGCGCTATAGTTGTGCCCATAACCTGATGCTCCGAAGTGAATTAGTTTTTCTTTGCCTTTACTACAGGCTTTAACCATTTTCTTTTTTCCTGCTCTGTCGCTTTTCCTAACAACATTACATTTCATTTTAGATTTATCCGCCATACTAGTATTTTTTCTTTTTGGCTACTTTTTTACCTGTTTTTTTAGCGTAAGCTTTTGCTGCTGCTTTTCCTTTTGCTGTATAAGCAAACTTTTTAGTTCCTACTTTTGGCATAATGTTTATTTTTTACGTTTTAATGATGAAGTTCTTTTACCCATACCGGTTCTTTTCTTTTCTGCTACTGCTTTTTTCTTTTCAGCCGGCGACATTTCTTTCCAAGTTTTAGGCGTTTTACCGCTTACTCTTTTACTTGGTCTACACTTCTTAGTGTTTTTGTTTTTAGTTGAGCCACAAACGTTTCCTTTTTCGTCTGTCCATTTTTCTTTAAACCAACGTTTAAGGTTTGCTCCTTGCTTTGTTTTTCTTACAGCCATTACTTGCGTTTTTTTGCTTTAGCTTTTCTGCACTTAGCAATTGCTCCGCTAGCATAAGCAGAAGGAAAAACCTTATATGATCTTTTTATTTTGAAATAGCAAGCGTCTTTATTTGTTTTCTTTTTAGCCATAATTACCACATGTTAGTTATGTTTTCATATTCTTTTTTAGCATCAAAACTAGGACACGCTTTGGTTGAAAAATCTCTATGTCCGTATATAGAAACTTTTGGATATGTTGTTTTAAAATATTCTAACATATCACACAGAGATTCTTTTTGTTCATCTGTTCTTGTATCTTTTGCTTTGAACGTGTCTTTATCTATGCCTCCTACGTACGCAATACCTATAGAAGTTTTATTGTGACCTTTACAATGAGCACCACTTCTTTCTACTGGTCTACCTTCGTGTACTGTACCGTCTAAATAAATAAGATAGTGATAGCCTATATCTGACCAGCCTCTTTCTTTATGCCATCTACGAACATCTTCAACCGTAGTGTTTCTGCATTCAGGAGTTGCGGTACAATGAACTATAACCTTATCTATTTCTCTCATTAATTATTTATTTTTATTTATCATGTTGGCGTACCATTTATGGCCCGTGTACCCTATAGATATCAACAAAAGAACAATTTTTAATAATGTTTCAGCACTTGAAACGCTTATAGCAAAAGTAGTGCCGTTAAGGGCGAAAATTTTAATATCATCTAAACTCATAGCCTACTATTTTTTATGTTTACCGCAGCCGCAAGTAGAGTTAGCTTTCTTTTTAATTTTTTTCAAACCAGGCAAGATGGCTTTCTTTTTCTTTTTCAATTTCATGTTATCTATTTTTATCTTTGTTGACGTTTTGTATTGCTGTTTGTAAAACTTTGTCGGTATAAGTTTTACCTCTCATTATTGAGTTTCTTTTTTCACTAGTAGGCAAGTCTTCTTCACCTAACATAATTCGATACATTCTGCTTATAAGTTGTTTACACTTAAAGGATACTTTATATATGTTATATTTTTGAGTGGTTCTGTTACGGTTTCTCCATACAACGATCCAACCCTCTTTCAGTAACCTATTCCATCGCCTATTATCCCAACTATAAGCGTATGTACCAATTTTAAAATCTTGTTTAGTAAAAAAATCCATACAGTCGAAGTATATCAGCAATTCCAAGTCTGCGTCGTTTAGACTGTTATTTCTACAAGCCCACTTTCTTATTACTCTATAGTGCTTAAGTAGGTTTAAGTCTTTTACATCTTTTGCTTCAAGCCTTCTCATAAAACTACAACAACATCTTGCATTTTTATAACTCTATACATTTCTTTTTCGTATTCGATAGTATTTCCGGAGTGTTTGTCGTAGTATATTACATCACCATCATTCAATCCTTTTATTTGATCTCCTACTGACACAATAACTCCTTCTCTATATCTAATGTCTTCTCTATCTTTTTCAGAAAGAATAAGACCGCCTTTTGTTTTTTCTGTACCTACCTTTTTTGGTTTTACAACTAAATTTATGCCGACTGCTCTCATTGTATTCTAAGGTTATTGATTACACAATCAGTTGACAATATAGTTGTGGCTACAGACACTGCATTTCTTAATGCGCTTTTAGTAACTAAAGAAGGATCAATAATACCTTTTTTAATCATATTCACATTCTTACCTGTTATTACGTCTATACCCGTGCCTTTTCTTTCTGGGTAAATTTCGTCAAGACCAGCGTTGCTTAAAATGGTTCTATAAGGAGCTTTAATGGCTTCTAATAGAATTTTTTCTGCTTCGCTGTTGCATTTTACTACTGCCGATGCGTTTAGTAGCGTAATTCCTCCTCCTGGTACAATACCTTCTTTTACTGCGGCTTTTGTAGCACATATGGCATCTTCTACTCTATCTTTTTTTTCTTTTAGCTCTACCTCAGAGCTAGCGCCTACTTTTACAACCGCAACTTTACAAGACAGAAAAGCTAATCGTTTTTCCAAGCTAACTATGACGCCTGGCAGCTTAGTTTCTTTAATTTTAACTTTTAAAGAATCAATTATGCTTTGAACTTCTTGATTTATTTCTTGTACTTGAATTATTGTTTCTTCATTATTGGTTATAGACTTAACGCAAGAACCTAAGTGTTCTAATCCAATCATATCTAGATCATCGCCTAAATCTTCGTTAATTACAGTAGCTCCTGTTAATAAAGATAGGTCTTGTAGTTTTTCTTTTCTATAAGTACCAAAATCAGGTGCGTCAATAATGTTTACTTTTATATTGCCTTTTAGTTTGTTCATTGCTAAAGCAGATGAAACTTGAGGACTAGAGTCTCCAATTATTAGTAGAGACTTATTATTTTTAATAACGTATTCTAATACAGTTTGTATTTTACGTATATTTTCAATTTCGTTTTCCACTATTAAAACAAGTGGATTTTCTAACTCCGCTGATTTGTTTTGCTCGTTAGTTACAAAGTGATTGCTTTTTAAAGATTTGTCAAAGGTAGCTCCGTTAATTACCTCGTAGCTTGTTTTGTCATCAACAGATTCTTCCATTGTTACAACTCCTGTTTGTCCAACCTCTTTAAAAGCAGACCCAATTACTTCCCCTAGCTCTTTGTCATTATTTGCAGAAATAGTAGCTACGTTGTTTACCATATCGCCTGTTACAGGTATCGATACTTTTTCTACGTATTTTATTACTTTAGAACAAGCAGACTCAATTCCGTCTTTAATTTCTCTTTGCGTTAAATTTTTTTGCTTGTAAGCCTCTGTTAAAATAGAGTGTGCTAGTACTGTAGCCGTTGTTGTTCCATCTCCAGCTTCTTTCACAGTTTGTCTAGCAGCTTCCTTTAAAAGCGTAGCACCCATATTTTCAATTGGGTCAAGTAATGTAATAGAGTTAGCTACTGTAACTCCGTCTTTTGTGATAACAGGTTTTCCTATCCCGTCTTCCAGGATCACACATTTACCGCTAGCTCCTAAGGTAGAACTAACGGCATTTGTGAGTTTTTCTATACCGTTAAATATACTATTTTTAGCTTCGTCGCCAAAGCTTAAGTTTTTTACTATTTTGTCAGACATGATATAATATTATTTAATTTAATTCAATATATATATCATCACTTAAAATAATAGTTTTTTACGCTTCTATTGTCATAGTTACGCTAATAGGATTAATCAAATTGTTTATTTGAGAGTCTATACTCGCTTCTAGTTCAGATACCGTTTCTTCTCCCATAGATTCTTTAACCCATCCAGTTACTATTTCGTTAGTCAAGTCTTCAAAAAGTATAAACACACTGTCATCATCCAAAGGCACAACCTGTGTCCCAATGCTACTTACTGTGTAAGGGTTTCCTTCTGAATCTAGTTCTTCAGAAATACCCTTAACAATCCAGTGCACGTTATACACCACGTTTAACTCTTCGTTCTCCTGAGGGTGTACATCTACTTTTTTACAATTCCATTCGTAAGTTGTTGCCATTTTTTAATTGTTTTCTAATGTTTGTATTCTATTTTCTAATTGTTCTATTTTTTCTATAGCTTCTTTTAATGCCGCTGTTAGTAAAGGAACTACTTTAGATTGATCTATTTGTTGAGGATCTAAAGTTCCGTCTTCTCTAGTAGCGTCTTTATCTCCGGTAACAGCTTCTGGAATAACTTCAGATACTTCGTGGGCTATAAATCCATCAACCTTTTCTTCATCTAATCTATCTTTCCAATTAAACCTACATACGTTTAATTTTTTTACTCTTTCAATAGCGTTTTCTAAAGCCGTTACGTTAGTTTTTAATCTATAATCAGAGTTAACGTTGAAAGCTGAAGCCGATACAGCTTTGTAACTTATACCAGCAACACCCCCTACATAAAGGCTTGTTGTTAAATACAGGGATCCGTAGTGGTTTTTCATCCCTTGAACTCCGTACCCGGTGTCGATTTCAAATCCGTTTGAAGTTCCTGATCCTGCACGTATAGCTCCATTTACGTCTAATTTAGAGCTAGGGCTAGTAGTTCCAATACCTACGTCACCATCGTAGCCGAGGGTCATTAAATTTGAAGTAAAAGAACCATTAGTCCATTTTTGAAAAATTAAACCTTCAGTTTGTCTAATGTTTTGAATAATTTGAAATCCGCTGGCTTGGGAAGAGTGTTCTAATAGTAACCCGTTGTTAGTATCTGAGTGAGCGAGGTGCAGCCTCGCATCAGGACTAGTAGTCCCAACACCCATATTTCCAGACGAGTGTAAAAGCATTTTAACGTTGCTGCCGTGATTGCCTGGGGAACCTACTCCAAAACGTAGCGTACCTGTAGAATGTCCGTTGGTAATATACATAGCAGATCTATTACCTAAAATACCGTAACCACTTAATCTTAATTCTTCAGATGTAGCTGATGGGTTTCCGGGGTCTGTACCTTGTACGGATACGAAGTTATCAGCAGTAATTTTACCAACAACGTCTAAGTTTCCGTTGCCTATAGTTACATCATTTTGTCTATTCCCAACACCTCCGCCTAAAAGAATGTCTGTGCCTGAAGTGGAATATACGTGCAAATTGCCAGTGTAGTCAAAAAGCTGCATAGTTCCACTATTTCCAATGTAAAAATTAGTTGCAGTAACAGCTCCAACAACTTGCAGCGCGGTGCTGGGGCTAGTAGTTCCGATACCTACATTACCTACGCTGTTAATACGCATCGACTCACTACCTGTTGTTTCAAACCTAATTATACCGGAGTTACCCGTAGACAAATACATATCATTTATTAAGCTCGTACTAGTTTGACCTATTCTAATGTTGTCTGAGCTGTCCATGTGTATCAGGTTTCTTAAGTACCCTCCTGATGTTTCACAGTAAATTTTATCGTTTTGAGGCACCACAACAGCAGCGTTTGTAACTGATTCGTTTGTAACGCTATAGGTTCCACCCCGTGAAACAATAGCTCCGCTAACATCTAGTCTAGCAGTAGAGCTAGTCTTTTTGATACCAACGTTGCCGCCTTGGCTAATTTCAATTGCATCATTAGTTTGACCAGCAATTTGACCCGTTGTGGCTTCGATAACAGTCCTAGCGACACCAGAACCATTACTCTTAATTTTAATCGCAGATTTCCAATGACTGCCTCCTTCATTTCCCATCTGTACCGCAATACCACCATTTTGATTACCAGAATAGTTACCACCTCGAACAACTAATTTTTCACTTGGACTAGTTTCTCCAATACCTACGTTGCCGTTTTGGTTTACGCTTAATTTAGTTGATCCGCCAATTTGTAAATCTAAAGGCTTAGAAGCATCGTCTGTTGTTATTCTAGCATAACCAACTCCATAGCCTAGTCTTAGTGTTTGGGTACCTATTTCACTATAAGAATGTAACTGATATTGTGGGCTAGTTGTTCCAATACCTACGTTGCCGTAAAAATTTGCTTGTTTACTACTGTAATTTATTTTAAGTAAATCACTATCAATTGAGTTTCTTATAACAAAATCAGATCCGTTCCAATCTATACCTCCTCTATTGGTTCCGTTACTGTCTATTATATTTATTCCTCTTGCTCCACTTGAACTTTTTAATTTTAAAGCATATGCAGTAGCGTCTCCAAATTCTCCAGTACCAACTACGTGAAGTTTTTGAGCAGGGCTAGTCGTTCCTATACCTACAGATCCGCCATTAGTGTCGCTAAATTTTACAGTTCCGCCGTTTAAATTAAAATCAAATCCTCCGGTTCCGTCATAAGATATAGAGGCTGGTTGTGTTGAATCTGTTCTCGTATATTGTAAAAAATTTGTTGACGAGTTTCCTTGCCCATCCACGTCTAAACCAGATGATTTTACAGTTCCATTAACCTGTAGCTTAACTGACGGGCTAATCGTACCGATCCCGACGTTACCTGAGTTTTTAATAGTAAAGTAGTCGTTTGTATTAAAAGTATCGCTGTTAGATATTTTAAAAGCATCTTCTCCTCCGTGAAGCCCAGCGGTCCATTCATAGTTTGTGGTTTTATATATTACTGCTACTTGGTTGTCTCCAGACGTGTCTTGAATAAGAATTTTAGGATTACCTGAGTCTGATATGTGTAATTTTTTCGATGGGCTAATCGTACCGATCCCGACGTTGCCTGTATCTCCTTGAATAAACATTTTAGTAGTAGTTGTTGTTCCCGTACTAAAATAAATATCATCAGTATCTCTAGTTGTTCTTAAATTTAAATGATTGTTAACTGCTCTTACGTATGACGTTGCGCTGTTATCAGTTAATAATATTCCTCCATAATTACCAAACTTAGCTTCTCCATTAACATCTAATTTATGATTTGGACTAGTAGTCCCCACGCCGACCTGGCCAATGCTAGTAATACTCATTCTCGCGCTGTTACCAGTAATGAATCTCATATTAGAAGCTTCTACCGCTTTTAACCTAAAATCCCCTGTTCCTCTATGTATAAGCTCAGTGCTAGCATTTACTCCAGAGTATCTTATTAAGCGGAAGCCATAGTCTGTATAGGTAGTATTATCAGTTGTCATATCAAAGAAACAGATACCATTACCTGTTCTATTTCTACCGATTTCTATACTGTTAGTAGAGTCATTTTCTCCATGACCACCAATAAATAAGTGGTCTCTAAACAAAGCTTCTCCGTTTACGTCTAGAGGTTTTAGTGGAGAGGTTGCTCCGATGCCTAGTCTTTGGTTAGCATGATCTACGTACAGCGGAGTAGGTACGTCGTTTACACGACCCGCTCCGAATACTTCTATTGTACCGTTGCTAGCGTCATCTCTAATTACAACACCTACTTTTTGTATATATTTTGTACCGGTTGGTTTCGTAGTAGTTAATCCGCCAGGGGTATCGTCTACAAAAACTTCATCACCCACGCTAAAGGCCGATGTGCTTATTCCGGATACTTTACCGAACATTATTGCATCACCTTCATCGTTTGCTCCACCAGCAGCATCTAAATCTTCGTTTAGTATACCAAGGGCAGGCATTGTATTTGTACCGTTATTATCTGCTAAAGCTACTTCTATTAAGTTTCCGTTTGGAGGACTTGCTGATACAGCTTCACAAATAACCTGACCTTTAGACATAGCTGTCGCAGTAGAGTTTTTAACTCTTATAGTAACCGACTTTGCTTTATCTGTTTCTCCTGCAACAATGTCCTCTTGGTTAATCCAATCAACCTGAGAGCCTGTAGAAGACAATATTTGTCCAGACGTTCCTAACTGCCCGTCTTTGTCTTGAAGACCGGCGGTTATATGAACATCACTTAAATTTTTTATAGCCATTAAATTTTATTTGTGTTATTTTTATTAGTTAGCTCTCATTAAAAGAACTGTGTAGGTTCCAGAGCTTACAGATCCATTAAACTTTATATTTAAAGTTGTAGAACTTTTTTCTATTTCAGTTATAACAACATTTCCAGAAGTGCTCTCTTGTACTTGTACAATTAAATCTTTTGGTACTACGTTAGATCCGTAAAATCCGCTTGTTATAGTAAGAGCAAAAGTTGTTATGCCTCCACTAAATGTGCTCGTAATATTTGAAGCACTACCAACTAATGGAATTGTTTTCGACAAAGGATTACCTCCGCTTGATTCATCCAAAGAAACTACAAAGTTACCGCTAACAACCGTGTCCACTTCTAAACCGTTAGATGCTGTAACTCTAGCTAAACCTGGTGTTGATGCCGTTGCATCTTTTCCGCTTACAAATCCTCCTTGGCTAACAGTAAAGTCTTCACTGTTGAATGAGGAAATACCTGTTTTAGCCGTTACAGTACTTCCTGCTGTAGCAAAATCAACGTTACTTTGAATTTCTGTCCAATGTGCTTCTGTTGTAGGATTGTTTTGCTGAGCAATAATCATATCTCCTGGACGAAGTGTGGTAGTAAAGAAGCCAGCTCCGTTACCTGACGCGGTTACAGCATATACATAACCTTGTTTTACACCTGCACCCGTAGGAGGAGCAGCACTTGCATCATAACCCGTTATATAAGTAAGAGAGCCTACAATAGAGTTGTCTACATAAGATTTAGTAGCTGCGTCTTGAGCGCTCGTTGGATTAGCTACATTTTCAATTTTGTTACCTCCTAAGTTTATAGTTGCGGAAGCATCCCCAAATACAGATACAGGTATATTATGTAACCTTATTTTTTTAGTTTCCCCATTAGAAACACCTTGATCAGATTGCGCAACTAATATATAGTCAGAACTAGTAGTAGAATTGGGTTGAGCTAAAGCGGTAGTGTCGTCAGCCCCCATTATTAAATTTGTTGCACCTGCATCATAATCAATCGATACTGTAGCTGAGTTTGTAGTACCACCAGTTACATCAATACCGGTACCTCCTGATATAGTAGATACATATCTATTATCTAAGTTTGTAGTACCGATAGTTTGAACATGTCCAAAAGTATCAAAGGTAATGTCCTGAAGAACTACGCCGTTAGAATTATCACTGTTTGCAACAGAAGAAGTATCTGCGTGATTTATGTTTATAGTACTACCAGCAGCATTAATGCTTATACCTTGCCCTATAGTAGCTTGAAATGTTATAGTATCTAAAACAGTTGTGTCTTCCATTAAGCGCAAAGCCCCGTTGTTTGTTCCTGATAAGGTACTAAGGAGTAAATTGTCGTATTTACCAACCGCTTTCCACGCTGATCCGTCATACACGTAAAGCCCTTTGGCATTAACTGTTGTGTCATATATAATTTGTCCAGTTACTCCGGATACTCCGGAATACCCAGCTACGTTTTCTATCGCAGCTCTTTTTAGTTCATTCTGATTAAGATCTATAGAACTTAAATAATTAATAGCCATTTTTTTTATTTTTAGTTATTGTTAGTTTAAATATGCTTTCCCTGTTATGCTAGCTGACAATGTTACTGTAATAGTATTGTTGCTCGTGTATTCTACATGCCCTACGAATTGTCGGTTATAATTATCTATTATAGTAACTGATGGGTATTTATCTAAATTATGAGTTATAACCCAGGTAGAAGACGGCGTCACTTGCTCGTATATAAAAGTACCTGCAAATTCTGCGTTATCAGCAAAGTACGATACTAGATCATCTACATTAGTAGTCTTAGTTGCATTTAAATTAGAAGCGTCTGTTAAAACTAGTATATCTTCGCCTGCTATTTCTTGTACTTCTATGTAGTTTTGTATTCTTGCCATGTTTTATCTATTCTTGTAAGCTTTGAATTTATATTTTTTACCGGACTCAGATTTAGTACCTTTCCCTCCGTTACCTCTATTAGCCTTCACAGACTTAAATTTACCGTCTTTGTGATCCCAATCTTTACCATTAGCACTACTACCCGCTTT
>ENA-UZWT01002499-UZWT01002499.1-metagenome-genome-assembly--contig:-Day-1-50m-contig-2499_pt1 | contig 43035 bp, 77 predicted proteins | sample MGYA00260338_ERZ794898 | MGnify/ENA metagenome assembly ERZ794898 | reverse complement strand
ACAATTTAATTTATTTTTATATTTATATGTATGAAGTTAATTAGGGCAATAAAAAATACCGTAATAGATGGTATCATCGATGAGGGTAAAATACCTGATGGGGTTAAGAGACGGTTAAAGACTATGGACCCAAAAGAAGTTTTATTTGAAATGAAGACACGCTCTCTGAATAGACTTAAAATTAAAAATAATTGGGATTATAATATTGTTGAAGACCTTGTAAAAGATATTAGTAATGATATTGCTATGTTATATGTTCCCTATTATGATGAATATGATGAATACGTTAGAAACGATGATACTTGGGATGGTTCAGATGATGAATATGATAAAATTGTTAAATTAATTGGTAATCTGTTCTTTTATGAATACGGTAGTGAGGTTATACGTTGGGTTAATAGAGAGATGAAAAAACGTTTGATGAGAAAAAATGTAAGGTCATCTTATGAAAGAGAAATACCTGAACAAATGTCCCCTGAATTAGCGCAAGATTTAGAAGCGTTTCATAACATAAAGATAAATGAAATGATTAACGAGTCTAAAGGTATTAGTGAGCCGATTAGATATGTGGTCAGAGATATTACTGACATTATCAAAAGTGAAACGCCCGGTGAATATTATCTACCGGAGGATACTACAGAAACTAATGAAATCGAATACGATTTTAAAAAAGATTTCCAAAAGTTTGGGATTAGTAGGTCCTACAATATACCATCATTTTCAATAGAACTGTTGTATAAGATTTCTGATAAAAAGGATATGGATGTACCATATATGATTAATGGTGCTCTTATGTCTGACGGTGATACCATCTCTATTGTTATTATTATTAATCCTGAAGAATATCCTTCGTTAATGTATAATTTAGTGGCGGATATAAATGATGTAGTTGCTCACGAAATAGAACATATATTTCAACAAAACAACATGAGACCTGAGGGTGAAGTCTATAATGATGATAAAGATAAAACTCAACCTAAAGATAAAGAATATTATAAACAACCTCACGAATTACCAGCTCAATTAAAAGGGTTTAAAAGAGTATCAAAACTTCGTAAACAACCGATTGAAAAAGTTATAAAGGATTGGTTTAGTAGAAGTAAATACGCTCATCAATTAAGTGATGAAGATTCTTCTGAAGTTATTTCATATTTAGTTAACTATTACAATAATGAGTTTAAACCAAAAATGATGAAGGAGGGTAAAACACCATCTAATTATCTTAGAAGGAGGGTGGGTCATCTTGTTACTGATAAAAATTTTAATCGTTTAAAACGTTCATGTTTAAACATGTTAGACCGTGTACAAAAAGGGTTAACGTCAAATAAAGAAAAAGATGCCATAAATGTTGTAAGATTAGCTATTGATGACCAAAGTTATGAATGGTATTGGAACCATTTGGGTATGGATGATGAGGATGATGATAAACTATTTGATGAGATATATTCACTAATTTGGAATACATATTCGAAGGATTTAATTAAATATGTTAAATCTGTTATGGATTATGTAAATGGGGGGAATCCGGAAACAATAAAAGAGAATGAACTACCACCATCCGTTAGGAGGAGGGTGGGTATTTCCTATGATTTTGGTGATGATATTTTAAATAAGATAAAGGCAGGGTCATTAAGAATGTTGATGTTAAAAGTATCTGAATTTGATAAGATTATTAACGGGGGTTTTAAGTGGGCAGCTGAAGAAATGGTACCGTATGATGAAGATTATGATGAAGATTATGATGAGTATATAAAAGGAATGGTTTTGTTATTAAAGGGTAAATACGAGGATGATGTAATCGAATATGTTAAAAGGGTTATAGGTACATTTAATGGTCCTGATACACATAAGTATACATTTAAAAAACACTCTAAAATAAACGGAGGTAGTGGATTTTCAGAAACATTTAATACGTGGGATGATTTAATATTAAGGTTTGGATATTGGATGCCTTTAGAATGGGATGAGATTAAAAGAAAATTAGATGAAAAGAATGAAGGTCAGATATTAATTTCAAGTCCGGGGGAACCAACTAATACAATGAACTATTACTTCAGTATAGAAAAAATATCAAATATTTAATCACTAATAGTTATACTTTTTGGTGATTCTATTCACAACATATTATGAATGATATGCAAAAAAAATTATTATCGTTGGTTGAATCTAACGGATTATCTAAGACTTTCGTATTAATTGGGGGTAGTGACAATTTAATAGATATAATGGGTGAATCTATTAACCAATGTTTTAATAAGAATAACTTAATAGATTATATAATGGAGACTGTAAAAATGAGCGGTGAAGATGTAATAGATATTAATCCTCCAATACGTGAAATATTCCAAGACGGTACTCACTACGACATACATTCATTACACAGTCATTATGTGACAGATATAACGGAAGGAGTAAAAAATTATCCTATGACAGTTTTATCTTATCCTTATCATGAAGTGTCTAAGAAAACATTAATAAAAATATTTAACAGTATACGTAAATTATAATAATCGTGGAACCGGAAAAAGATATATTTGAACAATGGAGACTTGAAAGGGAACAACTTTCATGGTACAAAAGGGTGTGGGGTAGTATATCATTACGTTGGAGTAATGATTGGAAATACATTCCTCAAAACATTAAAGAAGGTTTTAAGAACCTTAAGTATTGGTTGCCTATCATTTGGAAAGACAGGAACTACGACCATTCATATATTTACAAAATGTTACAACACAAACTAAAGTCTCAGTCTCAATATCTCAGGGATAAAAGTTTTCACGTAAGAGCGGAAAGAGATGCTGAGGTAATGATGACATGTGTTAGACTTATTGATAAAGTTAATGATGGAAGTTACTCTAGTGAATATGGGGATTATCATAAGACTAAACATTGGTTTGAACCCTGTGAAGATAAAGAAGGTTTTTCTACGTGGGAAAGTAAGTTGTTAGGTGAAAACTTCGATGACTACTTTAAAAAGTATCCACTTATATATAAAAGAGTTTTAAATGGTGAAGGGTATTTTAAAACAAGTGGGATTGAAGATAAACAAATGATTGCAATGAACATTGCACATTTAAATCAAGATAGGTCACATAGATTACTTTTTAAGATAATTGAAGAGAACATAGAAAGATGGTGGAGTTAAATTAAAATTTGGTGGAGTCAGATATTTGTTGTATTTTTGTGTTGATGCTCTTTTCTAAGGTCACTATATAAATAAAAAAAACCCACCAATCGATGGGTTTTTGTGGTTTAAACCATTTGGAGAGTTACGTCTTTGAAACTATCCACTAACACTCCGTAAGCGGGGTCGGCCCATGTTTTAGAACCGATTGACTTCCAATGGTTGTGGTCAGCCATCTTAGGGAAAGTAGAGTGAATATCTCCCACAGTTAAACTCTCAATGATAGACTTATCTACTATGTAGAATTTACCACCTTTCATAGCCAAGATTGTTTGGTAGTTACCGTATTGGTTTTTTATCTCGAGTGTGTGTAGTCTATTCTTTTCCCATCGAGTAGCAATTTGTGAAAGTTTACCTTTACCTTCAGAAATTGTAAGGAACCCGGCAACACATTTAGTAATTGCTCTGTACTCACATTCAGTTTCAGAATCGAATCCATTATCGTTAACCATGAATTTACACATTTTACCATTAACCAATTGCTCTACTGAAAATCCTTTACCCATTACGTTGTCATACTCTCTAATATACATATCTTTCTGTTTTATGATGTTAAACCCTTATTGTTATACAAATATACGGCGGACTTAGATATAAAACAAATATTTGGTCATTTAATTTCAGCCTGTTTAGCGGTAGCCTTATCTATTTTCATAACATCATTTCTTTTTTTAATTTTTCTAAATTGGAATTAACCATATTTTCATCATATACAAACTCATCACTTTTTGTGTAATATTCATATCCATCATAATGATGGGTGTAATTTTCAATAATTGGAATAGATTTGAATATTACGGCTTCAAAAAATCTATATGTCCAAGTAAACTCTCCATCCGGACACAAGGTAAATTTAGAACGAGCCATATTTTTAAAATATTCAATATCAAATTGTTTAGTATAAATATTCCTACCTCGGTCTGATGAAACAATTATTGCGTTTGGAAAATTTGATAAAAATGGTTTTCTTTCTTTCGTTATTAATCCTATAAATAATTTATCTATATCTTTTTCAACACCATCATTAAATTCTAATAAGACCTTTGGAAATACAAGACTATATTCCATGTCATCAATTTTTGTAATTGGAGTTGCATGATGTATTTGTAAAGTATAATCACCTTTACCCAGTTCCTTCATTGCTTGTCTTGCTCTAATTTCTTGTAAATACATATTATACAAATATACGGCGGACTTAGATATAAAACAAATATTTGGTCATTTAATTTCAGCGGGGGTCAGGGGGATTTAACGCCAGCCACCATACGAGAGATTCACATATTACAATAGTTTTACAATTATAAAAATATAAAGGAGGTTGTTTTATCTATTTATGACTAAAACTTAATCTTATGAAATACTTACTACTTTTATGTTCACTATTATTCTCATCTTTATTCTTCACCGCAAGTGGTCAAGACACAATAAAACAAAGTGAAAATATATTTGTAGAAATGTCGGCAAATATATCATATTATAATTCATTATCTATTAGTGTGGAGAAAGAGTTTACATATGGGAAATGGAAATTCGGACCAAGAGTAGAATTAATTAATGTTTTTGGTGATGAATCTTATATCGCTGAGAAAGTAGATTTTAAAATGATTGCTCAGATAAGAGTTAGATTACTTCAGTTAGAGTATCAAGTGGCAGATAGAATAAGAATAGGGGTTGCTCCTTTTTGGATGTTAGGTCCTTTACCTAAACAAGGGGTTTATAAGGTACCTTCATCTGTATACGCTCATATCCAAATAAAAGAAGGGTTTTCTTTAGAAACATCACTATCTAATACTAACAGAGAGTTGTTTCAGGTTTCATTAAGAAAAGTAATATAATAAATCACCACGAGAGATTCACATAGATAAAATCGGGGGGATAAACAATAATACTATATACATTATCCATACGTACAATAAGATAAACAGTATACGTAATTACATATAAGATATAGATAAAGAACTATACTATACGTTAAAGAATATAACTTCAACTCTTATTAACTAAAAGATAATATAAAGTTAATATCCTTTTCAATAGGTTCTTGTTATTTATAACTAAACAATTAACAATGAACTTAACAGAGACACTATACTCCATAATATTCCTAATCCTTTGGTTTGTCCCATTCTTCATAGTATATACCATAGTGAAAGACAGAAAAGAATACAAACAATTCCATAAGACTAAAAGATTATAGTAAGTAAAAATACTTAAGACTAAATCTACTCGTTCATAGTCCTACACTCCGTTCCGGAATTCACTCATAGTTTTATTCTTAACTATTTTATAGTATATAATATACAGTAATTCCCCCCACTATATAACAACCCCTTTTTATGGTAGGTCACTTAAGAGACCTTACATATGAAACCCCATATATGTATTCTTTCTTTAAGGGAATTATTCATATGTTTTTTTATATAAGATACGAATAATATATATGTAATTCCCCTATATGAAGAAGAATAAATGTATATATGTCAGTCTGTTTTTATAGGTGTATATTGGGGACGAAGTCCCACCTTCTCCCACCTAAAATAATGACTTAAATAGAGGTTAAATAAGGGGTTATTTTTAGTAGGTCTTAGTGGTCATACACATAGATTTAGAAACCCATTTGTAGTCCATTTATATACCTCTTACGAGGAGTTGAAGTGGTACTCTAAGACACTAAAGTGTCCCACCCGCTACTATACCTTTACTACCCTAATACTCTGGGATATGTTAATACCTAATTAATCACCTCTACAGGTACCTACAGAAGGGTAAAAGTGGTCTTTACACTATAGTGGGCAACAATAATGGAACACAATAGTGGGAGAATGTGGGAAATAGTAGATGTCTAAAGTGGGTGAAAGGGATTATCCCCATCGTGGTCCCTGACTGACATTCTGACAAATCCTAATAAAATGGGATAAAGTTATTAACAATTTCCCCACTGACAGTGTGTCAGGGACAAGTTATAAAAAGTTATTAACAATTTTAATAGGGGCCATAACTAATGTTTTATTTATTTTTTTGTTAATAAGTTTATTATTGGGTATGGAAAAGAAATATTTAGAAGGAATCGGAGTGAAGGTTCGGGGTGAGGACACCCATTTTGTTGTGGAGTACCATGATGAGGTATACAGTGGGGAGTGTATATATGAGGTTGTAAATTTAAAGGGAAAGAATAAACCCATCAATCAGGTTGTGTATGTAATGGTTTCATCTGAGATGGGGGAAATAATTTCCGGAATAAATGACAGACATCCTTTAAGTGAAAGTGATATGGTGGACCTCACCATGGAGATAAGAAATGATTCTCTAAATGAATTAAATTTATATGTTAGAGAGATAAGTCGGCCAATTGGGTCCCCAAGTTAGTATATGTATATTGTATAGTAAGTTCAGAAATATTTTAATGACCAATATACTCTTGGGGACCACTTCAATTTGGCTCCGATGGATAAAGAGGGTGAGGTCTATATGGAGATTCCCAAAATAAACCTCAAGGGGAGTTGGAACAAATTTAATCTATGTAGTTCACTTCCAAGTCCTCATCGTAGGTATGTCTAATTTTACCTACACGAATATACTTTCTGTGAGTTGCATCAAAGTATGTTCCCCATTCATCCTCAATTAATTGTCTAACAGTTTTATTCATTCTAACAACAGACCTCCACCCGGACTTAATTGTGTATTGGGGTAATTTATGATTGTAACGTCTACCGTATGTTAGATTTTTGGTTTCAACGTTCAATGTAAATTCCTCGGTCCAAGTATTATATGAAACCCCATAGATTCTGTAGGTACCATCAAGTTCATAATATCTCTCAATTAATTTACCCCCATGTTTATTTTTACGAAGGTCCTTTCGGATGAGCTTCGCAGTAATTTGGTTGGTCATATATCTTGTGNNTCTTGTGTTGTTATTCATAAGGCTAATATACAACTATTTAATCTATCCACCAAATATAATGTTGGGGAAATAAATAAATTATTATATGGTCACATTGTCATAGGTTTTATTTGGTGGAATCAAAAATTTGTTGTATCTTTGTGTTGACGCCTTAGTTTGTATTTCCCCCCACACAATAGAGCACCATAACAAAGATACGAAGAATAAATTTAATAACCTAATTAAATGGGGGAAAATATATAATATATAAGCAGGTTGGAGTCTACTCTTCCACCCCCGAATAAAAGGTCCGCCCAACATATCATCCCTGATATCTTAATACAAAGATACGAAAAACATTTGAATTAAAAAAATTGTTTATTAACTAATTTCGCCGTAACTTGCATTGATGCCCCAAACAAAAGGGGGGACCAAACAATAGAGCACCATAACAAAGATACGAATAATATCTTAAATAAAAAAATAATAATAGATTTATTTATCCCCAATACAATCAAGGGAACAATGGGAATCAGAAATACCGTCAATACGACGGTACTCCTTACCACACCCATCACATACATGAACCTCATCCATAAGCTGATGGTAATACTTCTTGCCCCTACCAACCCTAAGATTAAACCGGAGGTACATGATAATAAAAAATACCAATAGTATAATATACCACATAGTATAAAATTATTTCTTCTTTATCTTATCATATCCCCACATCACAAGTAGACCTATGATTATTGCCTTTATAATTCTCATATCAATTTATATTAGTTATACAATCCCCACCAACCAAAAATGATTCAGTCCCACACTCAAGAACTATATTGTGGTCCGACAATTCATTGTCACCAATACCTACATACGTGAATACAGTCTCACCATTGTGAATGTAATCCATACCTACTACTAAATCATTTAACCCTATCATATCTTTATTATTTAATAACAAATATACAACTAATAAATCAATCCACCAAACATATTCATAACTAATTACAAATAAAAAAAAGTTATGAACTGACAATGTGACAATTGTTAATAACTAATCCCCATATAATTTGGATATGTGGAATATACATCAGGGAGGGGGATATTATTTAAATGACCTAAATACTCCCCTACCCCCCGGATATACCCCCCTATGGGGGCCCCCTCCCCCGTATCCCCCCTCCATATAGGGTTTCGGAGGGTCAAAAAGGGGGGATAATCCCTTTTGCAGTGTTTGTACATAAAAATTCTAGAAAAAAATTTTAGGAAAAATTTGGGGAAAATGGACCCCCTATATTATAATGGGAATATAATGGACATATTATCCCTACGTGTTCAATAAATCTTATTAAGTGTACAGGTGTAAGGATTACCCTTATTATGTTAACGAGGGTAATTGTTACTCTATATGTAAAAATAAATTTTCAGAAAAATTTTAGGGATTAATGGGTATTTATGTATATGAATGTAAAGATACCTAAGGATAAGTTTGAGAATATGATTATTACGTATTTGGATAATGATGTTGAACCTGATTATTCGTGGGGTCCTGAGTTATATGATTTCTACAGGGAGGATATTGATAGGTATGGTTCATATGACTTTGTGGTAGATGACATACCTTCTTATTCTTATGTTGGGGATGGGAAACAACTTTTAGTTGAACCTAATCTTTATGAAAGGTTGACTAATTTATTTGGGGAGTTATGGATTCCTACATTCAAGAGATGGTTTGAGTATAATTCAGGTCTTGAGGTAGATGATGTATTTATCCTTGGGGACGCGTTCCTAGTATAAACAGTGTTATAAGTCCCACCACTATAAGGATATTTATTATTGTATAGATTCTTTCTTCTTTCATATTAACACATTCCGGATTCATAGTCAAAATCGTCCTTATATTCATTTAACTTATATTTTTTTATTTTCCCCTCAATTCTATTATTGATATATTCTTTATCGTATCGTTTTTCTACGATGTTTAACCATAACTTTACATCGGCAATTTCATCTTGTATCTCCAATGTAAATTCCTTCTTTGGTTTATTATGATTCTGAAGTAACACTGTGGCCAATTCATTTAATTCTTCAATCAACTTTAGAGTTGTTCTATCTTTGGTCATCTTATATGGCATGGTTCATTCAGTTTATAGTGGGGATAATTTTTCAATCTCTTTTAGTATCTCTTCAGCTTGGGAGTATTTCTCATCACTCTGTGTTCTGTTTATCTTTGACAGTTGGAATGCCTCCTTCAATATAGACCTGTATTGGTCTTCCAATTTTTCTAATTTACTTTTTCTTTTAAAGAATCCCCACATATTATTTTGTTTTTACTATATTAATTTTAAATAAACTTTCATACCACTGTTTTACATTGTGGTCACTAACATATTCATTAAACATCTCTTCAATTATATCCCCTTGTTCGCTTACAGTTGGGAACATCTTTAGGTAAGTCATTCTGAGTGCTTTATTAAACTCTTCAATTTCTTGAATTGTTCTTACAATCATAAGTTCGTTAATAACCTCATCTATAATATGGGGATTATCTTCATAGTCGTAATAAATATGTTTTTCTTTTTCCATTACCTTTCAAATTTTTATACTCCGTGTACTATTACATTATATGTAATTAACCCTATTAAGGATAAGATACAGACCATCATTGCATATCCGGTTAATCGAGCTGAATCTTCGTATTGTCTATTTCTCTTCATTTTTTTTATTTTTAATTATTGATATATAATAGTAATCCCCCGTTTTTTTAAACTCGTCCATTAAGAATGTTCTAACATCTTCATCATCATATTCTTCAAGTAACATATCTGCGTATCTGTGTTTTGCACTGTCCCACACATCTTCCCTTGTTATGTTCTCTATTAATGATTCTTTTGTTTTCATATTTTTTTACGTTAATAGGTGAATTACATTTTTGTTTATGTTCAACTCCCCCGTATAGTCGTTGAAGTTAACCCCATATCCATATACTCTACACCTTGACGATATTGATTTCTTTGACGTATTCTTTATTCCTAAGAATTCTGCCATTTGTTTTTGTGTGTCAAACCATTTGGTTGTGCTGATTGAAATCTCTATAGTGTGCATTTGTATATGTTTTTATATATTAGACTACAAATATACGTTATTATTATTGTTAATACAAATCTTTTGTACTAAAAATCCCGTTTTTTTTTCCGGAACCGGAATCTCACTTCGTTCGTCGAAAAACCCCCCGCCCCCTTTTTTTGTCGGTTTTGTCTCCGGAACCGAAATCTCACTCCGTTCGTGAAAAATCCCCCGCCCCTTTTTTGGTCTCATTAATTGGATTACAATATATTTATATACATAAACAAAATATTAGTTACTAAATGCCAAACCCAATAAAATATGATAACACATCGGTTATTCCTGAACCTAACGCTTTAAATGTCGGTGACTTTTGGATAGGTACCGGAGATGTTGATAAGGGACCCACATCTATTACAGGATACCATAACGGAATAACTCCACCACCTGGTGGTTATACTATCTATGTCCATAAATTAAATCAAGGTCCTTCAATTCGAATTGCTTCTGATGATTCTGAATTGATTGAAATTACAAATGATATTGCACGTGCTTCATATACCACCATAACTCAATGTTTTAATTATTATGAAGGTCAAAGTGATAAAATGGTGACTCACCAAACTATGAATTTTAGGATAACAGATGGGTTGGTTTTAGATTTAGATGGTAATAACATTCCTTCATATCCTCATAATGGAACTACTTGGTACGATTTAAGTGGGGGTGGAAATAATGGTATTTTAACTAACGGTCCAACATTTAATTCGAATGGGTATTTTAATTTCGATGGTACGGATGATTATATAGAATTAGGTTCAAGTTATACCTCTTTAGTACAAGGAAAAACTGAGGTAAGTATGGGTATTCTTTTCAAATTAGATTCTACAGGTTCTTTAAGAGGATTAATAGGAACTTTAAATTATGGTTGTTCTCAAAATTTAGGTTTAGCAGCACACAATAGTAGTTTAAATTTTTATAATGATAATAATTCTTGTTATAGTGTAAATGTGGGTGGGGTTGAAACAGGAAAATGGTTATATGCTGTGGGTACATATGATGGGACTACAACTAGAACTTATATGATTAAAGATGGTAATCTTTCTCAATCCTCTGGTACAGGTAAATCAGGGGTAACTAATACTTTCACATCTAAATTTAGAGTAATGGGTCCTAACCATTCATATCGTACTAATGGGCAATGTGCTAATGCTTTTGTATATAATAAAACATTAACTGAAGCAGAAATCTTACAAAACTACTACCAAGGACCAATCGTAACTGACGGGTTAATTAGAGCATTAGATTTTTCTAATTTAGTGTCCTACGAAATTGGAAATAGTAGTGGTTATGATTTAACAGGAAACGATACTTTTGATTTATTTAATACACCGACCCCTGTTACTGATTTTGGAGGTGGTATAAGTTGTAACAACACTGATGAATTTATTGCCTTAGCAGACAAAACACCTACAGATTATGTTTCTGTTGAAGTTTGGTTTAGAAGAGATAATGCTGACAGTGGAGAAAATATTATTTTTAATAAAGAAAGTTGTTGGGAAATTAAGGAACAAGGGGGTAATATATCTTGGGCTTTAATGGCTAATAATAGAGGTTGGTTTTGGTATGATTCAACAGCTAACATTGATGTTGGAGAAACAATTCAATTTGTATTAACATATGATGGAGATTATGTTAAATCTTATAAAAATGGAGAGTTTTTTCAAAGTTATACTTACCCAAGTGGTGGAGTTTTACATAATCAAAATTCTTGTTACCCTAAGTTAAATTCAAGAAACTGTTCAAGAACTACCCCTTATAGTTTAGGTAATATGACTTACTTTCAATTTAGAATCTATGATAGAGCTTTATCACCTGATGAAGTGTCAAAAAATTATCACGCCACAAAATATAAGTTTAATCACGCATAGAGAGATTGAGTTTATTCTTATAAAACGTTCTCTATTAATATTCCATATATCCCACCCCTTTTTTGGTAGATTAAATATTATTTAGTATATTTGTAATATGGAATACACAAAAGAAAATTTAAAGGGATTATCGTTGGTTGAGATTAAACAAATCTGTAAAAGATATGGACTTCGTCGTACAGGGTCAAAAACCGTATTAATTAATAGTATTGTAAAGTACACGACAGAACCTGAGGTTACCGTTAGTTTACCTACCGAATATAAACCATCTCCGGGTAAGAAGGTTGTTGGGATTATTATGGGTGATACTGAAAAAAGTGTTCAATTAGGTAAACTAAAGGAGAAGAATAAGGCCAAACTTCTATACTACTCTATGGGTGTTCACTATTATGAAATAGAAAAGGAATTTAAATTTATGTAAAGATTTGGAAATACGATAATAACTTATTACCTTTGTGGTATACAAAAATAAAAAGAGACAATTATGGCGGAATTTAAAAACAAACAGTACATGTTTACCTTTGAAGAAGGTGGTTGGAATACAGTGTGGGCTAAAACCAAACGAGGAGCAGTTAAGGCGGCTCTTAAAGAATATGAAAATTCGGATACTTTGAATCCTCGTGTCGATTCTGTACATTTAGCCACTGAAGAAGGTCTAAATGTCGCCATGTCTCTTTTTTATTAAAAAAAAACAAAATGAAAAAGATTATAATAGCACTACTTTTATTAATGAGTATCAAAGGATATTCACAATCTTCAACTGTTGGATATATTCCATCAACTAAATCGATTGTGTTGTGTACCGATAATATTAATTTAACTACAGAGTATAGTCCGTTTGGATTGTACACTATATGGGGAGGTTCGGAAGAATTAAGTCCATCCGATTATCGGTACGCTATTCCTGATACGTGGGGTGTAAACGTGGGATTATTTCAAAATGGTTTGAACATTGGTGCCGGTGGAACAATATTGTGGTCAAACGGTGGAGATGACTACAGAATAATCCCTAACGTCCTAATTCGTTTTCACCCTTTGAAAACAATAACTCAGAATAACCGTCAAACAGATATATCTTTGATGTTGAATATATCTCAGGGAGTTCACTTTGGTATCGGATTATCATTTAGTAGATTACTAAATGCCCTTTAATATTGACGAACTAACAGAATAATATGTCAAACTGTAAAGAATGTCCGTGGGTTGTTAGAAACAAACACAACGATAATATTGTAAAGTTCTCTAAAAGAATGAACAAACCTCACAACTGTCATATGGTTAATGGTGGTAAGGACCTTTGGAATATAAATGAGTCTACTATGTGTAGTGGACGAAAAAAATATGAAAGTATTAATAACATAAATGCTACTGTGGTGGAATCGGTAGACACGTTGGACTTAAAATCCAATGGACAGTAATGTCCGTGCCGGTTCGATTCCGGCCAGTAGTACAAGTATGGACTCGTAGCTCAGATGGATAGAGCATCTCCCTTCTAAGGAGACGGTCGTAGGTTCGAATCCTACCGGGTTCACCATAAAAGGACTTTTAGCTCAGTTGGTTAGAGCACCGCACTCATAATGCGTAGGTCGATGGTTCGAGTCCATCAAGGTCCACAAGTGAGTTCTTTGACATAAAAATTAAAAAAAAAAACAGAAATTATGGAAATAACATCATTTATTTTAGGTGTATGTGCGGTCATTATATTAATGATGGTTGTGGGTACGTTTGTGAACATTATGAAAACAAAGTCCTTAAAAGAGGAAATAAACCAACTGAATCGAGTAATCGAAAATCAGTATCGCGAGTCTGAAAACACTCGAACTGAACTCTATAACCATTTAGGTGAGTTAAATACTCAAAATGAGAACAGTGTAAATGAACTCTATCGTCATATTGATAGTAGAGTAGATAAGTCAGTAAACTCAATGAGTGAACATATCTCAGAAATTTATAGACAATTAGATAAACCCAAAAATTCCGTTATTAACGGGTAATAAATAAACCGTTAAAGAACTCACTTTTTAAATTTGCATGAAAAAACCAACATTAACCTTAAAATATTCGATTAATGTTGGGTTTTTCACGCATTTACTATGTAATATTTAAAAAAATAAATTATAATAATAAAAAAAAGGCTATGAAAAAGACTGACAGACCACAATGTGGGTGTGGACAAACAAATGACCCTAATGGTTGTTGTGATGGTTCACACCTTAAGTAAAAAGAAGACCCTCACGTCATGTGGGGGTTTTTTTATGCTTATGTGGTTGACATTAGATTATTTTATGGTTATTTTTACTCTAAATAATATCAATTATGTCAAAAATTAAAAATTTATTAAAAATAATTAAGGATAAATTTAAATCACCTGTATTTGTCTCAGCATTTTCGGTGGTAGTTCTTACTTTTACGTGTTTTGCACTTTTATCACCGTATAAACTAAAAGAGATTTTTACTGTAAAATACATTGTTGTGGGTGATAAACTTGAACGGTCGAGTAATGTAGTGATAACAGACACAATTAAACACTATGAAATTGATTTAACCTCATTAGATAGTGTTAATAATATTTTATATTACGAAGTGGTTAATAATAAACTTTATTTATACACTAAACAAGACTCAATTAGTGATGAAATTGAAAGATTTAAGTATATTCAGAGTTTAGAATCGACGGAAGAGTAAAATTACTTTAAAAACTCTTCCACTTCTTCCTTTGTTGGATATCCCAATTCTTTACCACATATTTCACAATATGTTTTCATTGTATTTGTACCATTTTCGAACTTAACTTTTCTTTTTTCGTGTTTACAGTTATCCTGTAACATTTGTTTTTCCTTATTTAAAACGTTTATTTGATTATCAAGAATATCTATTTTTTGTTTCTTATCATCTTCCATAACGTACTTTTTTAATTAATTATCCGTATAAAACGAAAAATGGGTACTCAACTTGACTATCCATTTCACTAAAGATAAATATAGTTATTAATTGTTTAAAGGGAATATTGTATAAAATTGACAAATAATGAGTTGTTATTATAATATAATTTCACGGTTATACAGTTCTTTTTTAGTTATGGTATATTTATATATAAAACAATTCAATTATGAAACATTTATTAAACGATATTAGTCAAGATGACAAAAATTCAATTTTAGAACAACACGTTGGTGGGATTAGAATTGAAAGTGATAATTTCTCAAAACTTTTAAATAAAAAACGTGGAAATGTTAATACATTTATTATCGAAAATGAAGAAACAATAAACGAGAAAACAGAATCTATCACTATTACACCTAAACAAATGAAAATGTTACACGATGAAGGTGAATGTAAGTGTGGTGAAGTAACACTTAAATTTCCATCATATAAAAAATAAAAAAATTATCTTATATTGAAAAACCCCTTCGTTAATTCGTTGGGGTTTTTTTGTTTACGGTGTATTTATATATATGAAAAAGTTTATAGTGGAAAACGATATTAAAAAAATGATTTCTCTCATTGAGTATTCTATTGGTCAACCTATAAATGAACAGGTAGATAAAGTGTCTTTATCTTGGTTACAAAATGTTGGGAACCTCATTAAAAATGGTGCAGTTTTAAAAGATTTAATTAGTGGGAATAAATCTAAAAGAATACCTAGTATGGGTAGGGAACCGGTGTTAGTGGCTTATTTCCCTATGTTGAAAAATAGTTGGGGACCTACACTACGGGACATTAAAAGTTATCTAAAATCTAGTGTACCCAAACAAAAAGAAATAATATATAATGTTAATAAGCAATTACAAAGATTAGATGGAAAAGAATTGGTAGACAGTGTATACTCAAAAAACATGGGGACATTTGTAAAAATTAATTTGGGTTATCTTAATGTAAAGTATTCGGTAGATTTAATAAAAGCACGATTAGTAAAATATACAAATGGAAGTTTTACGGGTAATATTACTGTTAAGGGAGTAGCCTCGATTCCGGATGGTTTATTTAAAGGAGCTTCACTAAACTTAAAAGCTAATGCTAATTTTAATGTAGGTTTAACAGGAAAAGTGTCGGGTGATAACGCAATACTTACTGCTTACCCTAAAAGTATTAATCTTAATACCTCATGGGTAAAGGTTGATAAATCATTAAGTGGTTTAAGTACTACGATGAAATTTGCACTGAGTTCTCTTTACGCTCTATCATACTTATTTGAGTTTAGAATATATAAGAATCAAATACAAATAAGGTTGGAGGCTTTCAATAAGGTATGGTTCAATACAACTGTTGGAAGTATCGACCCGACCAATATGGTAAAACAAGAAATGAAAAACTTTAAAGTTACCGTACCCATATCAGTATTGAAGTCAAGAAGTTTACCTAATAGTGTTGATGGGTACCGGAAATTAGCTCAAAATGTGGCTGGTGGTATTAAAGTACAAACCTAAATATTTATAGATATGAAAATAATTATTACAGAATCCAAAATTAGGGATGTTATAATCAAGTATTTGGATAAACATTATGATATGGATTCTTTCCACCTGTTCAACATAGAATCACCCCTTGATGCACGTAGATATTTCAATAGTGAGGTTGATAAGTATGGTTCATTTGATTTTGACCAGCATAATAAAACATTTTGTACTTATTTCGGTGAGTGGGATGGTTATGACTATATGTATCACCTAAAAGTGGCGACACATTTCTCCGAAGAACTTAATAGTTTATATAATGATGTTTGGATTCCGGTTTTTAAAGATTGGTTTGAGAAAAAAACCGGTTTAGAAGTTCGAGAAATGGTTGTTAACGATGAAATGATACGTTTCGATTAAAATTACACTTAAAAAAGAGTAAAATTCTTTTGTATTAGATATAAGTTAACTATATTTGTGATATAATTAAAAATCCAATAAAATATGATAGACATAAGAAAAATAGATTATTTATTTAAGGTAGAATTCGACGTTAATTCGATAATTAAAGAGTTAACGAGTGATAAACACTTATATCGAGCTTGGGATGTTACAGAATTATATAACTGTTCAGGAAAAGGTTTATTAATAGGTGTAAATTGGTCGAGTAAAATGTATATTGTGATAACTAAAGATGAAAGTGGCACATATAAAGTAAGTTATTTGGATAATAAGTTAAGTTTATTCTTAACTCAGGATAATATTACCTCAAATAAGATATTCGACAATATTAATACTCTTTTTAAGAGAGTTTATATCAATAAAAGGTATAAGGTATAAATTTTTTGTAAACTTATTATATTTATTAGAAAAACAATTTAGATATGGGAATGAAATTTACGATAACCGAACAAGAGAGACGTGACATTAGAGGGAAGTATAACTTAGATGAACAATATAACGACGAAGGTCAATTAGACCTAAACGAGTTAGCCAAAAAAATAGTTATATCTCAAAAGTATTCTGAAATATATGATGAAATGAAACCTAGTGATTATAGTGATGAGTTTGAATTTGCAGACAATTTTATAACTAATTTATTAGATGAATATGAGGAGTCAGATTTTTATGATGATTTGTATGATGTAGTTAAAATGGAATATGGTGACACTATTTTAAATATTTATTTAAGTGATGACGATGTAGGATACTTCGATGACGAAGATGAGGACGAAGATGAAGATATGTAATATTTGTAGTTTAAAATACCGGAATATAGGTATAAAAGATTTTTAAGTAATAAAAAAGAGGATATTTTATCCTCTTTTTTATTGTATTTAACTTTTTATTTTTTAAAAAATACCTACATTTATATAAACAAAAATATTATGAGTAGTAACGAAGAAAAGGCTAAATTATACGAAAGATACATGTACGATTACGATAAAATAAGTAATGAAATAGGTGTCATTAAAATGAATAACTTTGATTTAACTAAAGAAGAAACAGATAAAATTAAAATTTTAGAACAGAAATTATCCATTATCCGAAGTAGAGTTGAAATGTTAGGTTAAAAACAAGATATGGTAAGATATAGAAACAGGTACGGAGACACACATACATTTACTAAACAAAAAGATGGTAATGTGTTATGGGAAGGTGATTTTAAATACATGAGAGCGGGGGGTGATTTTATAGACCCATCGGGAGGTCCTTTTATTAAGATTGGTCAAATGTTATCTCATGTTATTCATGGGGAAGATGAAATGAGTGTTATAGTAGAAGGTTTCACTAACGTAGAAAAAGGTATATTGATTAACACAAAACCTCATAATTTTGATATAAACCATTTCACTCATTTGGAGGATAGAGATATAATTGGAGGTATAATTTAGAGGTTAATATGAAAATGATTTAACCATATTGTTTTGAAGATAGAAGATATAGATAGAATCATCGAAATGGCTTGGGAGGATAGAACTCCATTTGAAGCCATTGAATCCCAATTTGGTCTTAAAGAGAATGATGTTAGGGAGTTAATGAGAAAACACATGAAAGAATCCTCGTTTAAAATGTGGAGAAAAAGAGTTAAAGGTCGTAAGACTAAACATAGTAAAACAAGTGAGTCGAATAGATTCAAATCAAAAAATCAGAAATAATGAAAAAACAAAAGGCTAAGGTTCTAAATGCTACACTAAGGAAAGAGAGTGAGACATTCAACGGTTATTTTAAGTATGAGGTTGAAATTGAAAATGAAGACTTAACTACGGAGAAAGTACCTGCGTATGGTAAAGATTTACAAGACGCATTATCAAGAGTCGTTCACGACAGGAGAGCGGAAAAATTATTACCGGTAGTTAAAAAAATACCTGAAATAGTTTGGGTAATCGCTTGGTTCATTACATTTACCGGTATTGTTACTTATACGACAACTCATATGGAATTATTTGGTGAATACATTGGGTTGATTTATTTAGGTGTCTTATCCTTAACGGTGTCCTTATGGTTAGCGATTAATAATTTTTTTACAATTAGAAACAGAAAAAAATAAAATTTATAAATTATGGAAAATACTGAAGAAAAATTAAAAGATAAGTCTAAAAAATATTCTATTAATCAAGGGAGAACAAAAGAATGGGATTCTAATGATTGGCAAGGTAGAAGTGAAAGGCAGGTTAATAATAATAATAAACTATTAGGTATTTCGTCTATAGCGTTATTTATTTTACTTTTAATTCTATTAATATTCGTATGAGAAAAACACTATTTAATATTGAGTGGAGGAGAGCCATATTAAAGGCTATGGTTAGAGAACGTAAGTTAACTCCTGTAGAAAGAATGTCTAGTAGAATTGGATATATGGGTGCAGGTTTGTTAGTTGCTGGTCAGTGGACGTTAAACCCATTTTTATTTATATTTGGATTCATATGTGTTATGATTCAAACAACTGTTCGTAGACAATGGAATTTAGTCTTATTACAATTAAATGGTTTGGTAGCGTGGGTTATACACCTGATAACTAACACAAAAATACAATAACCCCCTTTGTATTAGTTAGGGGATTTAAGTCCTTCTACGTCCTTGTATTGTTCGTAAAACGTATCATACATTTCTACTATATTATCTTTATACTGAATGTCCATAAACTCATTCTTACCTGGCAATGTTAAGTTAGACTCTGTACGGTACCCTACCATCATATCCTTTAACTTCTTCTCAAAGTCTACCGCTCCTTTGGCTTGTAGTTTATTGTCTCTTACAACCTCTATAATGTCTAAAGTGTTTTGTCCCGCATATCTCTTTTCTCCGAATCTTCTAACGACATCATTCTTTGTGTAACCTACCTTTAACATATCCTCACCGTTTACTTTCATATGTACCAAATAAACCGTGTGTTCCCCGAAACAGGTATCCAATCTATTGTATAAGTAATCGATAATCTTTGGGTATGTTGAAATGATTTCATTAATCACTTCTATCTTCTCTTCCTCATCCTGAGTTTTAGAATTCTTATATCTCTCGTATAAACTAACTTTATCTTCTTTATACTTATACCACATCGGATTTGGTAACTCACTATAGTGGTCCCACATTTCCTCTTCTACAATATCTTTATTTTCTTTACTCATCTTTGTTTTCGTATAAGTCTACGTTATTCTCAATCATAAAACCATTAAACTCCTCTCTTAACTTTTGCAATAGCTTAACCTCCTCAAAGCTTTTATCATCATTATATTTGATTTCCTTACGAAGATATTGGTCCATCTGCCAACATACATGCCACAAGTTATATGCTTTGGTTGCAAGGTCGAAATCAACTTTATCTTCGGGTAGATTAAATTCTAAGATTGCTTTCATTTCTCTTTGGTGTTAAAGGTATCCTTAGTGTAGAATACCATAGTATCACTTAAATCAACTGTTGGTGGTGTATCCATAATATGAGGAACGTGCTGTAATATCTCAATTGTTTCTCGGATTGTTTTGTTAAGGTGGTTGATAAAAACACCTAAAAATCCTAATACAATAAGTATTATAAAAATATTTTGCTTTTTCATTTCTCTTTTGGTTTAAAGGTTAACTATTACAAACATACTCATTAATTTTAAAATAATCAATTTAAATGGTTTTTTATTTAACTAACTATTTATAGTAAAATATTTTATGAATAAAGAATCATTAATAGAATCTAAAATAAGTGAGACCGGATGTAATTCGATACCTATGGGTCTCGAATATAGGTTTTGTCACTCAATAGAAACTCACTTAAGAAGAAAGAGGTCGTTATTGAACTTTACAACACGTAAAATAAGTGAATATGCTAAAGAATATCTATCAGAATATAAAGAGGGTATTAGGTCCATGAAATATGAAAAAACTTTAGATTTTTTTAAAAGTCGCCAAGCTATGGTTGAGGTAGCTATGGATATGTTTAATTACTGTGAAGGTATAATTAAATATATTGAAGACCATATGAAACGTTTTATTGAAGAACACGTTATAATTGACTCCGACGGAGAATGGTCATATTTAAATAAGTTAAATACCAACTATTCGGCCTTGGCTTACTTAATAACTAAATTAAGATTTGATAAAGATAACATGTTGGATACCGACACAATAGTACGTAATTTTTTCAATTATGATGAAAAAACCGGAATAAGTCCTTTTATTAACTTTATTGATTCCATAAAACCTAGTGTTGAGACAGAATCTAATAAAATAATGAATCAAATGGGTGAAACCATTAAGGCGACCACTGACTATGGTAATAAGGCTGAAGAAGATGTTAAAAATCTTTTATTGGATGAATACGTTGATTCAGAAATATACGATTTCACAGGGAACTACTCATTCATAGATATGATGGGTATTGATGTTGCAATTAAGAAAGACGGTAAATGGATACCAATTCAAATAAAGTCTAATCCAAAATATTGTGTTGGGTTAAAAAATGTTGACGGGTGTGAAAATTGGTGTGTTTCATTAAATGGTAAAAAACTAATAACAAATAAATATTAAAAATAACATAACATGAGTTTTAAATTAAATGAGAACGAAAAACGTCATATTTTAGAAATGCACGATAAAGTTAGAAAAGAGAAAATAAATGAAAATGATGAATATGTTATCGATAAGAAATACGTAGACGGAACAAAATTAAAGGCTTCTCAGAATTTTTGGGATACTATAAAAAAAGAAGAAGGTAGTTTAAAGGAAAAAGGTAAACCGGTTTTAAAGGCCTATAAGTTAGGTGATGGTAGAGTTACCATTGGTTGGGGACATACCGGAGCACTTTCAACCCCAAAACCTAAAGTCGGAGATACGATAACTGAAATAGAAGCTCAAGAATACTTGCAAAATGACGCAACTGAATCGGCTGATTGTGTTAGGAGGTTCTTAGAGGAATGGAAAACTGACAAATCTATTAAAGATAATCATATGATAACTCAAAATATGTTTGATGTATTAGTTTCATTGGTCTTTAATGCGGGTTGTCAAGGGTTAAGAAATTCTGACTTCATACAATTAGTAAAACAAAAAAAATACAAAGAAGCTGCAGAATTATTACCGACAGATACTACAATGATTAGAGGTAAATTCAGTAAAGGTTTGACCAACAGAAGAAAAAGAGAATCTAAAGAATTTTTGAAGTAGTAAATTTTAATTACTATTTAAAATAGTTTTGTGGTTTTAAATATTTTAGTTATATTTGTAGTATGAAAAGAGATATACTAACAACCAAAACAAGTACTAATTACTACGGTGATTTAGAAACTGTTAAGATGATTAAAGGGGAATTCTTCAAAGATACTAACGAAATGGTTCGTAGTACTTGTGATATCGCGAAAAACGAAAAGAATGATTGTGTTGTTAGAGCTTTTATGGTTGCATTTGACATACCATATAAAACATCTCATTCTTGGGTAAAATCAAAATTTAAAAGACGAGATAGGAAAGGGACTTACACTAGTTCATATCTTAAAAGTGTAATGGGTTCCGTTAAAAATGGTAAGAGAACTTCACTTATGGGATTTAGTCCAAGATATAAAGGTTCTTATTCTCACTGTAAAGGTAAGACTCTAACTAATCCAACATATAAGAAACCTACAGGGTATACTGTTAAATCTTTTATGGAACAACACCCTGATGGTCGGTATGTTATAATCGTTAAGGGTCATGCGTTAGCATTAGTTGACGGCGTTTTATATGGTAATTCGTGTGAACAATATGATGGGTTTCGTAGACCAATTCATTATGTTATTAAGGTAAAATAATGGTGAGAATTAAAAGTCGATAATGTCTAAATCGTATGCACCACTAAGTGGTTTCTCACCATAGAATATTTCTTGAGATATATCCCTAACATCCTCCCGCACATAAGTTTTATCTATTGTTTTTCCACCTATATCAGTTGTACCATCACCTTGAACATTGGATTCATTAAAAAATGGGTATAAATCGACTTCTATTTTCACAAAAGGGTTTTCACTTTCGGACCCATAAAAATAGTACTTAATTTCAGTTAAATCTTCTAAAGGTACGTTATATTTGTGATTTATATAATCACGTAGTTCATTAGTCATTCGGTCCAATATTTTATTAAGTGAATTAAAATTAATATATTCAATATTTAAATGTATTTGACCATCAGATAACCCTAGTAGACCATAGATAACATCTAAAGTGTCTTCAAGGTTGTATAGTGAAGATTCGTAACTTGAGTTATAACTACTACCCACAGTCATAAACTTTTCCAAATCGACGTATATCGTTATATTAACGTATTTTTTATAAACCTCAGCTTGGTATTTAAAATTCCAATCTAAGATATTAACACTATATTCTATGTCCGATGGGGCAAATATGGAAGTATCCAAAATCTTTTTTATTATATCTAAAGTAAGTCTCATAAATATAAATATAATAATGATAGTAAATTATAATATTAATTGATATTTATAAAAGATTAATAGATTTAAAATGAAGAAGCTTACCAAAGAACAAGAAAGGGGTGTTGACTTAGTTATTAAAGCAATAACTAAATCTTTTGATTTTATTAAAGGGGGTCAAGTTTCTGAAAATTATGAAATATACGATGGATTATTGTTCATAGATTTATTCATAGATTTTTTCGAGTTATCAGAATTAAATAATACCGAGATAAACCCCTTTTGGGTTGAGCAGTATGAGAAATACGGTAAAGGTATGTTAACTTCTAGCGCGTTAACATCATTTTCCGATAGTGAAGATTTTTCAAAATATTATTCTTTAAAGGATGACATTAAAAATAAACTAAACACTTTTTATGATTTTTTACCGGAGAATATGCGTGCTGAATCTAATTTGATAGGGTTATTCGATGAAAAAACTACCACAATTAAACCAAATTTAAGTGTTGGGGAATACCAACAATATAAGTAATATGGATTATATAGTAAATGAAGACCAATTGAATAGAAGTATTGAAAGATACTTAAAAACTAATTACTCCGGTATAGATAACATAAAATTTGATACCGTTACTGTCGGTACTTGGACTGATAGTTATGGTAGAAAAATGAGTGGAATAAGGAAAAGGACGATACCTAAACTTGAAATAATTTTTAAGGAAGATGCCGTACCTTATAGAAATGATTCTAGAATGAAATTAAAATACGGTATTCAGGAAGAAATTATAAATTTATTTGGATTTGAAACTAATGATATTGTAATTTCATTTTATTATATAAAAACAAGTGTAGAAAAATTTTAAATATGGAAGTGTTAGTTAACAAAAAACAATATGTTAAATTTTTATCTATTGCTCAGGATTTTTTAGATACACTTAAGTTTGATGAAGTATCAAATATAAAAATTTTACCACCTGACCACTTATCTGATGAAATAAATGTTGATACACCACTCAAGGGTTTTTCTCAACCGGTTGTTGTAATATATTTCCCGGTGGATGAGGATAAACAGTATCTAACATCTAGACAGGAAGATATTATGAATGAGATATGGTTAGAATTATATAATCTAATGGGACTTACTGTAGAATTACATTCTAAAATGGTAGTCAAATGATGTTAACTTAGTTTAGTCTTTTTCAAAAAAAACGAATACTTATAATAAAACAATTATTATGGAAAAATTAAAAAAATTATTTAATGGAATAAAAAGTTGGTTAATATCTAACGGTGTTGAAGGTATATTAGGTCTTATTTTAGGTTTAATATTATGGTCTTTCGGATATAAAATATTCGCAGGGTTTTCATTCGGGGTATTCGCAACTAGAAATTGGGATATATTAGTTAATTTTATATCTAAAAAAATAAAAAAATGAGAATGGAACAAGTAATGGGAATCATTCGACACATACTAACTTTTGTTGGTGGTGTTGTGGTCGCTAAAGGTCTCGTTGACGAGGCATTAATTACAGAAATAATCGGTGGTACTTTAACCCTTATTGGTGGGATATGGTCGATAGTTTCTAAAATTAAAACTGAAAAATAGATTACGAACTTATTTTAGTTTAAAGGTCTTAAATAAAAAAACCCCCTACTAAGGGGGTTTTTTATTTTACACCTATGAGTTTCGTTTCATCACCTCTTTTTTGTAATAGGAATCAAAACCCTTCATCATTTCGGTAATTGTTGGGTTATTATCAACACCAATTACATTATCAATCAAACCAAACTTTTTGGCCTCATCTGAGTTAAACCATTTATCATTACGTGATAATTCATAAACCTCATCAAAACTCTTTCCTGAATTTTGAGATAATATTTTAAATAACATATAGTTATACTTTTCGGCTTCAATTTGGTTAATCCTTGTATCTTGAATATTACCTTGAGTACCATGACTAACCATGTGAGTCATAACCTTAGAAAATATTAAAGAATTACGTTTACCTTTTGTACCTGAAGATAATAATATTGAACCCATAGACGCACACATACCAACATTAGTGGTGGAAATGTCAGACTTAACATAGTTCATAGTATCTCTAATACCAAGACCTGAAAGTACACTACCTCCCGGAGTATCTAAATATAGATTTATATCTTGAGTGTCCGTAGTATCTAAGAACATCAGTTGAGCCTGAATTATCGAAGCCATTTTACTATTCACATCACTCGAAACCCATATAATTCTATCCATCATTAATCTAGAAAATATATCTAATTGTGTTGCTCTCATTTCTCTTTCTTCTAAAATGTAAGGAGTCATAGACCCTTTAACTAATTCACCATATTGGTCCATTTCCAATGAAGAAATTTTATGGTCACTCATTGCATATTTTTGGAATTCTTTTCCGTAATTCATAATTTATTTTTTTATGTGTTTATTTATTTGAATACAAATATAATTTAAATAAAACTAAGTGACAAATATAAATTGTGTTGATTTATTTAAAATTTTTAAATATATTTCTTTATATTAAACATAAGATATAAAATGAGTAAAATGAGTAAATGGTTTATTAAAGAGAAGAAGTGTAAAATAAGTAAGAAAGATTTGTTTCTTATTCCAACAATAAAGGTGTGGTATAGTAAAAGAACGTTTTTAGAAACGGGGGTTCATACTCCGGCGTTAGGTATAAAATTTTACTTATTATTAATTGAATTGTCAATATCGTTTCAAAAAGGATATTAATATGTCAGATAAAAAACCTGATTTAGTTGTATGGTCAAAAGAAAAAGGTTACTTTTCAAAGACTTCGGAATACCCCACTAGTTTAGGGTCCGCAGTTTTTGAAGTACCTAATGTACCATTATTTAGAGAGAAATCATCTAAAAAGATGATGGATACGTTTAATCAGGAGAAAAATGAAATTGTTGAACAAGTTAAAAAATTATATGAAGAATATAATGATTCTATTATGGTTTGGGAATCTAAATTTAGTTTTGAACCAATAGTGGGTAAATCTTATTTTTTATATAATTTTGGAGTTGGAGATGTACTATCTATAATATCACCTAAGGAATGGGATAAAGAAGAATATTTTTTGGGGGAATTTAAGTTAAATAGTGAAAATAAATGGTTAAGAAAAAAATAATTAAATGTTATGAGTAAATCAGAAATAGTAGAAAGATTATTAGAAAATAAACATATCACCGCAAAAGAGGCGGTTATTTTGTTAAAAAGTGAGAGGACTAGTATACCAATGTATACACCAAATCCTTACTATAGTGAACCTAATTGGACCGGACCACCACCTATTTATTGTGGTAACGAGGATAAACACGGAAAAGGAACGGACTAATATAAAGAATATGAATAGATTAGATGAACAATACAGAGCTATTTTAGGTGAACTATTATATAATGGAAAAAAAAAGGGTGATAGGACAGGAACAGGTACCTTATCTAAATTTGGGATGCAAATCAGACATAGAATGTCGGATGGTTTCCCATTACTAACCACAAAGAAGATGGCAGTTAAAACAATGATGACTGAATTGAAGTGGTTTCTAAAAGGAGATACTAACATCAAATACTTAGTTGAAAATAATTGTCATATTTGGGATGGTGATGCTTACAAAGTATATCCGAATAAAGATGAACTTACTCAAAAAGAGTTTATTCAACGAATAAAAACCGATGATGAGTTCGCTATGAAGTGGGGAGAGTTGGGACCTATATATGGTAATCAATGGAGAGAGTGGGGTTCTAAGTATGAAACAAATTACATATTAGGTACACATAAAAGAGTTAAACCCGGTATTGACCAGATTGTAAAACTTATTGATAATATAAAGAATAATCCTGATAGTAGAAGATTGATGGTATCAGCTTGGAATGTTGATGAGATTGATAATGTAGTTCTTCCTCCGTGTCATTATGGATTCCAATGTTATGTAAACGATGGTAAGCTATCTCTAATGTGGAATCAACGTTCAGTAGATACATTCTTAGGTTTACCATTTAACATTGCATCCTACGGTACTCTATTACTCTTATTATGTAAAGAAACAAATTTAGAGGCAGGTGAAATAATTGGGAATTTAGGTGATACTCATTTATATTTAAATCATATGGACCAAGCGAACGAACAAATAAATAGAAACTCATATGAATTACCGACTATCGAACTATCGAATGTAGATATACTTAATGGTGAGTTTGATTACGAAATTAATAATTATGAATATCACCCAACAATCAAAGCACCATTATCAAATTAAATTATGGTAGAAGTATTAAAACCTTAAAACAAAAATGGATAAAAGAATATCAGAAATATTACATAGAGAAAAGGGTAGACAGTCAAATACCATCGAACTAATTGCGAGTGAAAACTTCGCAAGTGACTCCGTTATGGAATTAGCCGGTTCTATTTTTACTAATAAGTACGCTGAAGGGTATCCGAATAAGAGATATTATAATGGGTGTGAACATATGGATGAGGTTGAGACATTGGCCATTGAAGAACTCAAAAAATTATATAATTGTAATTATGCTAATGTACAACCTCATTGTGGTGCAAATGCAAATACCGCAGTATTTCAAGCTTTCCTAAAACCCGGTGACACAATACTTGGAATGGACTTATCGAGTGGTGGTCATTTATCTCATGGAAGTAAACCTAATATTTCAGGTAAAGTATATGATGCTCATTCATATGGTGTGGATGAAAATGGTTATTTAAACTATGATGATATACGAACTAAAGCGTTAGAGGTTAAACCTAAAATGGTTATAGCGGGAGCAAGTGCGTACTCAAGGATAATTGATTGGAAAAAGTTTAGGGAAATATCTGATGAAGTAGGTGCTATTTTATTAGTTGATATGGCTCATTATTCAGGTCTTATTGCAGGTGGTGAATATCCAAACCCAATTGAGTATGCTGATGTGGTAACCTCAACAACTCACAAAACACTTAGAGGTCCAAGAGGGGGTATAATTATATGGAATAATTCAGATTATACAAAAAAGATAAATGGGGCTATATTTCCGGGGACACAAGGTGGTCCGTTAATGCATATAATAGCCGCAAAGGCACAGTGTTTTATTGAAGCTAATACATCAGAGTTTAAGGAGTATTGTTTAAAAGTGAAAGAAAATGCTAAACACATGTGTAATGTATTCAGAGAAAACAATATTCCCATCTTAACCGATGGTACGGACTCACATTTAATTTTAATTGATTTGTCAAGTAAAAAACACAGTGGTAGAGTTATTGCGGATATGTTAGAAGAAAACGGTATTACTGTTAATAAGAATGGTATACCTAATGACCCAAGAAGTTTTATTGAAACAAGTGGTATTAGAATAGGTACTGCGGCTGAAACAACACGAGGACATGGTAAACATTGGTTTAGAGAATTAGCGAGAAAAATAAGTAAAATAATAAATAATTAAAATGGAACATAGTAGATTATACGAAATTAAAATAGATTCTCTTGAAAAAGAAAATAAAGAACTTAGATTAGAACTTGAAAAACAAGATTTAATCAAAAAAGGATATAAAGAAGAAATTTCAAAATGGAATCTTAAATATAAAGATTTAAAAAAACAAATAACTAAAGGATAAAATGATGATGTTCACTTATGATGACCCGGATGAATGGGACGATGATGAAACCACATATATTGATGGTGTGGATGAAATACCCGTTGAAAAAAAAGTAGAATATGATGATGACGAATACGACTATTAAATTAAAACAAAGATGAGTTTAAAAACAATACAAAAAGAATTTAGGGATACACCTTCAAAAGAATTATTTTCAGCCGTTGTTGATAATTTTGTGTTTGGTTTACTTGGTGCTATCTTAGTGGTGTTTATTGCTGAGAGAGTAGATATTTTAGTACTATTAGGTTACATGATTTATTATTTCTTTTTGGGTAGAGTAGTTAATAGACCAAAATATGTAACAAGTTTAGGTAAATTTATAGTATTCCCTGTCCCAACTGCTGTCGGAGCGTTTGTTGGGTATAAATTAGCTTATATATTGTCTTCTTTTTTTTAATTAAAAGTGTAATATAAAGACCATAAAAAAAAGGAGACTCGATTGAATCTCCTTTTTTTATTTACTATGGTCAATGCCAATTAAATTTAATTTATGCCAACTAATTCTAAATCGAATATTAGTTTTTTACCTGCTAATGGATGATTAGCGTCTACTACCGCAACATCTTCTTTAATCTCAATGATTTTAACATTAACAGGACCTTGTGGTCCTTGGCCTTGTAACATCTCACCAACTTTAACCTGTTCGGGTAATTGAGTTAATGGTACTTCACTAACCATAAAATCTTTTACGTCTCCATAAGCATCTTCAGGTGATATCTCAACTACTTTCTTTTCACCTTCTGACATATCATATAGTGCGGTTTCGAAACCTTTAATTAGTTGACCCTCACCCAACTTAGCTTCTATTGGTGCTCTACCTTCAGTTAATGATGTATCGAAAACGGTACCATCTTCTAATTTCCCTGTGTAATTTACCTTTACGGTGTCTCCTTGTTTTGTTTTTAACATAATGTTTGTTTTTTTTTTAATTATATGAATTTATTCCCTAAATGGAAAGTCAAAATAATAATATTTAATTTATGAATAAAATATAGTTACTTTTAATTGTAATGTCAATTTTAAATATAACATAAATTAAAATTATATTTTATTTAATTTAACTGATGAGGAAATTATATATGGTTCGGTGAAGGCGATACATTTTAAGGATTCCTCAATCAGTAAGTGTAAACCATACGGGTGATTTTCGAAATTGTTTTCTATTTCACTAATCATTAAAGTACAGTCAATTATATATTTCGAGGTGTTAGTTGAATATTTGAAGTAGTTAACTTTAATTTCGGAATCATTACCATATAAATGAGTGATATCATTTTTAAGGGTGTTATTGATGATGTCTTCTAAAACTAAATCATATATCATATTGATAAATATAAATTAAAAAATATAATAGAAAAGTTTGGTTACGTTAATTTTTATTGTATATTTGTACCATCAAACAATTAAAAACAACGAGAATTATAAATTATGGATAATATTTTAAATGACGAAATTGGAGAGTTTCATTGGGTACTAAAAGTATTACAATCTTCTAAAACAATAGAGCACTTATTGGTTTGTGATAAACTATTTTCTTTATTTATTAATAAATGGGGTGTCACTAAAGAAGGTAATTTAACAAAATATAATAGGTTGTATTATAGATTCAAATTTGTTACTAAGAATAAATTTAAAAAAACAGTGTAGTTGTGTTTGAGTATTTGATATCATATTCAATTAAATATTAGGTGGCCTGATGGCAACGCGACCACCCCTAATAACAACTATATCGGATAGACGCCAGGTGAAAAAGTAAATTTATGGCAATGTGGGAACTCAGTTCGCTGAGGTCGGTCAATCATAGGGAATACCGTTTAAAACTGAAATAGAGCCTGGTACCTACGCAACTAGGAACGTGGGAATTGGTTAATTGGGGGTTCGACTCCCCCTCTATCCGCTAAAATAAAGAATGAATATTTATTTGAATTTCTTGATTAAATAAAATATTCTAACTATAATAAAGTAAAGATATGAAGAATTTAATAGTTATTGGTCACCCTAACAAGGATAGTTTTTGTTATAACGGTATATATAAGACCATATACGAAACTTTAAATGTTGATGGTGAACAAATTGAGGTTATCGACCTATATAGAGATGAATTTCATTCGGCAGATAGAAAAAAATTGATGAGCAGTTATCAGGACTTGGTAACTTGGTCCGATAGAATTTATTTTGTATCACCTGTTTGGTGGTTTAGATTAACCCCACGAATGGAGGTATTCTTTGATGAAGTGATGACACCCGGTTTCGCATATAAATTTGTACCAATTATTGGTAAATATGCTTACCCTAAACCATTTTTAAAAGATAAAAAAGTTAGAACATATATCACACATGGAGCACCGGCAATACCCGTTTTAACTTTATATCTAAACTCAGTTAAGTTAAGATTGGTTATGGGTGTCTACACCTTCGTATTTGGTTGGAAGCCGTCTAGATGGTTTAAAACGAAACAATTTTGGTCGGTTCCATTTGTGAGTCAGGAAAAGAGGGTTAAATATTTGAAAACAGTTAGAAAAGATGTTATGAAAGACATTAATAAAAATTAATTAATTAATAAAAAAAAACAGATGAAACAATTTTTAAACACATGGTATCCTGTTATTATAGCGTTTATCGCTATGTCATATTCTATTGGATTAGGGTTATTTGGATACACAGAAGAGGCTCAATACTCGGCTCATTGGGCAGGAACTATTTTACTATTTGCCATAGCAATTCGACAAAGAAGATTAAGATGAATGTAGCGATGTTTATTGTGGGGTTTTGTATATTTTCTGTATACATTTACTTTACTATTTGGAATATATTTTATAGTTCGAGAAAGAACAAAGAAGAAAATTATCCTGACTACTATGCTAGACATGGACAAGTAGATAATATGGATATGGATGGTATGGGAAATCAGGGTAGGTTTCCAACAATGAAGTCCACGGGAAAGAGATTTAAAGTTGTAAGTAAAAAGAAACTTACAAAAAAAAATACACTATTTAATCAAGACTTAATAGAACAAAATTTATTTAACTCAGATAGAAACGAATAATTAAAAAATTATGTTTATCTTTGAAAAAAATAACAATATGAAAATCACGTTCATATCAGATACACATACAAAACATCATCAGGTAACTTCACAGTTACCGGGTGGTGATTTGTTGATTCATGCCGGTGACTTCTCTTCACGAGGACATGAGCACGAAGTAGATGGGTTTTTTGATTGGTTTAATGGTTTGGATAACTACACCAATAAAATTGTTATTGCGGGTAACCACGACTTTATGTTTGAGGATGACCCAATGTTAGCTAAAGATATTATAAGTTACTATCCCAATGTAACTTACCTTCAGGATGATTTGGAAGTTATTGGTGAGGATTACTCTTCTTCAGTTAAGGTGTGGGGGTCTCCGTGGCAACCTGAGTTTCACAATTGGGCATTCAACCTGCCTCGAAATGGTGAGGAGTTGAAAGAGAAGTGGGATATGATTCCATATAATATAGATATCGTGGTTACCCACGGACCTGCATGGGGTCATTTGGATACCGTTGTGGGACAATCTATGAACTTGGGGTGTGAGTTATTGGCCGAACAGATGAAGGTGATTAAACCGAAAATACACGTATGTGGTCACATCCACAGTGGGTATGGTTACAAGTATGTAGATGGGGTTCATTACTTCAACGCCGCGGTCTTAGGTGAAGATTATAATTTCACACAAAAACCGATGACTGTGGAGTGGAACCCGAAAACTAACGAAATAGAATTTGTTTAATTAAATTTTTTTTATTATATTTGTAAAAAATAACGATAATGAGGTATAAATTAGAAATGTATGGTTGGGAAGTTGAAGCTACAGGTCACTCACTAACGGATGAACAGGTTAAATCAATACAGGATTTAATGGAGACTAATGGGGTAGATGAACTTTGGGAGGTTCGTCATGATATAGAAATTGAAGGTATCGTTGATGACCTTTACAATCCGGATTTATATCATGTCTCTCGTGGTTTAGATAATAGTGGTCTTTGGTTTTCACTTAGGGATGATAACGATAAAGAAGTTTTACGTTTTGAACCGTCTGATATGTCCGACATATATGAGACATTAGGTGATTCTGCGGATGATATTCCTTATGAAGGGTATTTAGCTATACCTGGAGAAGGTGATAAGTCTAAAGTCGATAATATACTATCCATATTTGACGAAAATAAAGGTGGTATTTGTGAATACGAAATGTTTGAATCAGATGAAGTACCAACTGCAAAAGATTTTTGTGTTCAAAATGGTGATATTGGGACACCTGACGGTGATTGGGATTTCATTTCCAAAGTATTTTACAAAGGTAAGGAGTTGGAGGTGTATGACCATTTAGATAATCGTGGTAAAGCATCGACTGTAGAAATATATCGTAAAGACGGTTCTACTATTAGTTAAGTGAATACTTATTTCGTTAAAACCCTACCTTATTCGGTGGGGTTTTCTTCTTCAGATAAATCGGTTTCGGTGTCTAATGAATTGATTTTTTTCTCTTTCTGTATTTGGTTAACTAAGTAACCCGCGATTGCGAATTCTAAAGTTGCCCACATAATGAAATCAGACATACTTAATGATTCATATTTTTTAAATAAAAAAAACACCATACCTATTTGACCGATAATAAATGCTACTCCGGATTCTACTCTTTTCTTTGAAAAGTATGATTTTTCTAAACTATATAATTTACCTAACTCTCTAAAAACCCACTTAATTTCATCCCATACGGTTTTTATTTTATTTTTTTTCATAATTTAGTTTTATAATAAATATATGGTAAATAAAAAAAGGGATTGTAGCGATACATCCCTTTTAAATTCGTTACCCCAACGGTAACGGTCCTAAATCCCCTTAAAAAAAAGGGGTATTATTTCATTTGACATTCACAGTTAGTGCAAGAACACTCTTCTGTTAGACAATTTTCGTTACAAGTACAATTCTTATTAATCATTATTTCTCTCTTATTAAAACTTGACACCTTTTAAGGTACTCTTTAGCTCTTGGTGATGGGTCGATATGTCCCAATACTTTTTGTATATCTTTAACTAAGTCTTCACCATGTTCGTTTTCACGGTATAACTCTATTACTTTATCCATCGATTTAAGACAATTTCTATTTGTTTCATCAAAGTAATTTCTACCTCTGAAATTATTTAAATTATTCATTAACTCATAAGATAAGTGCTCACCCCCATCTTTAATTTCAGGGTGTAACCTCAGTGTTTTTAATATATCTAAAGTATCAGTAATACCATTAATACCCCCACTTCTTTTATATAAATCTGAAGTATAGTTTTGATAGTCACTTTGTGGTCCAACGATATCATTTAATGAAACGACATTGGTTGATACACATCTTTCTTTTTTGTTTGAAGTTTTTTCTTCTTTTAAAAGATGGTCCACAATTTTATTAAACTTTCCTTCTTGTATTTTTATCTTCATAATAATAATATTAATTTACTATAAATACGACAAAAATGTAAAATATTTTTTAATGTGACCCAAATGAATAAAAAAATCCGGAACATTACATTCCGGATTAAAAATTACTTAACTTCCTCAAACTCAACATCTGATGCTTCCACATCGATTCCGTCACCTTCGGGTACATCGTCAGACGTACTTTCATACATCTTTTGACTTATAGATTGAAATTTAGAATTTAGGTCATCCATATACGTTTTAATATTCTCCATTTCTTTTTTAGAATGAGAATCTTTTAGTTTTTCAATCAGACCATTCAATTCCTCTTTATCATCTTCAGATATTTTATCACCCATTTCTTCCATACTTTTTTTACTTTGGAAAATTAAGTTATCTGCTGAATTTAATGTTTCAATTTCTTCCTTCATTTTATTGTCAGATTCGGCATTTTCTTCAGCTTCCGATTTCATTCTCTCAATTTCTTCTTTAGACAAACCTGATGAAGATTCAATACGAATTGATTGAGTTTTATTAGTACCCTTATCCACTGCCGATACGTTTATAATTCCGTTCGCGTCAATATCGAATGTTACTTCGATTTGTGGTATACCTCTTTGAGAAGGTGGTAAACCGTCTAAGTGGAAACGTCCAATCGTTTTATTATCTTTCGACATTGCTCTTTCACCTTGTAAAACATGAATTTCCACAGTTGGTTGATTATCAACTGCAGTTGAGAAGATTTGAGACTTTTTACTTGGTATTGTGGTATTAGACTCGATTAACTTTGTGAATACTCCACCCATAGTTTCAATACCTAATGATAATGGTGTAACGTCTAACAATAGGACGTCGTTAATATCACCACTTAATACTCCACCCTGTATTGCCGCCCCTAAAGCAACTACTTCGTCCGGATTAACACCTTTTGAAGGTTCCTTACCAAAGAAATCTTTTACCGCTTTTTGAATTGCTGGAATTCTTGTGGTACCACCAACTAAAATTACCTCATCAATATCACTAACTTTAAGATTAGCGCTTTTCATAGCGGTTTTACAAGGTTCTATGGTTCGTTTAATTAGTAAGTCAGTTAATTGTTCGAATTTAGCTCTTGTTAACTTTGTTACTAAATGTTTAGGACCTGTTGAATCAGCACTTAAGTAAGGTAGATTAATCTCAGTTTCAGGACTTGATGAAAGTTCAATCTTAGCCTTTTCAGCTGAATCACGTAATCTTTGAATTGCGACCGGGTCATTAGATAAGTCGAAACCATTTTGATTTTTATATTCCGATTTTAAGAAGTCGATAATAATATTGTCAAAATCGTCACCACCTAAGTGTGTGTCCCCGTCTGTTGATAGTACCTCAAACACCCCGTCACCTAAATCAAGTATTGATACATCGTGAGTTCCTCCACCACAATCAAACACGGCAATAACTTTGTCACCACCTTTTTTATCCATACCGTAAGCTAATGCGGCGGCAGTTGGTTCGTTGATTATACGTTTAACGTTTAATCCTGCAATTTCACCCGCTTCTTTAGTTGCTTGTCTTTGAGAATCGTTGAAGTATGCCGGAACCGTTATAACGGCTTCAGTTACACTCTCACCCAAATATTCTTCAGCGGTTTTTTTCATTTTTTGAAGTACCATCGCCGAAATTTCTTGTGGTGAGTATTTTCTATCTGAGATATTAACTCTAGGCGAGTTATTATCCCCTTTAGAAATTTTATAAGACATCTTACCAATTTCACTTTTAGATTCGTCGTAACTTGAACCCATAAATCTCTTAATTGAATAAATTGTCTTTTCCGGATTCATAACAGACTGTCGTTTAGCCGGGTCCCCAATTTTTCTATCACCTTCGTTTTCAAGAAAGGCGACTATAGAAGGAGTGGTTCTTTTCCCCTCAGAGTTAGGTATTACGATAGGTTCTGAACCTTCCATAACTGATACACAAGAGTTTGTTGTACCTAAATCAATTCCAATAATTTTTCCCATAATGTTTTTAATTTTGTTAAAGTATATGTATTTTATTTTATTACATCAAGTGTACTAACAAAATTATACCAAATAAAAAAACCTGACATAAAGTCAGGTTTGGTAAAAAAATACTGTCAAAGTGACAAATCATGTAACTGTAAAGGCTGTTATCGTAAGACCTAACGTATTTGCGACTATAGTATATAAAGATTCGTCGTTAGCGCCCCATGTTGATAACTCCGCCTGTGTTAGTGGAACATCTTGTTGAGCACCTATCGTAATATTAGTCATAATACCTTCTGAGTTATATTTCGGTACTCCAAATGACGTGGTGAAGATGTTATCATCACTTCCAGGTGTGTAATCCTTACACCATACTATCATATGAGTTAAGGACACCGTTTCCGAGCTAAATGGTGTGATGGGTATTATTTGTTGAGCCGTTGGTGTTATCTCTGCTATAATCATGTTTTTTTTTTATTATAAATATATGTGTATTATAAAATAAATCTTTAAAGTGTAATATGTTAATATTAATTTTAAGTAAAAATCGAATATTTATATTAAAAAATATAAATTATGGAAACAATAAAGAAAGGTAGTAAAGGTCTAATAGTGTCTTATTGGCAAGAATTTTTAAAAAATTTACAATTATATAACTATAAAGTTGATGAAGATTTTGGTAATTTAACACATAAATCAACGGTAGAATTTCAAAGAGTTAATGGTTTAGTTGCCGATGGTATTGTGGGTAAAAATACATGGGACAAAGCGTATCAGTTAGGAATAATAACTACTGACGAAATGGAAGAACCGGTTGTACCGGAAGACTTTGATATAGTGATTAAAAAGTCACATATGCCAAAAAATGAATATTATACCACAAATGAAGAGAAGCAATGGATTTTCATACACCATACCGCGGGGTGGAATAATCCTTATAACACAATTAAACATTGGTCAAGAGATAGTAGAGGTAAAGTCGCTACAGAATTTGTTTTAGGTGGTCAGAAAATAACAAATAACGATAATGAATACGATGGGGTTACTGTACAGGCGTTTCCTGAAGGTGGTTATGGTTGGCATTTAGGTATTGGTAACAATATAATGCATAGAGGTTCTGTTGGTATTGAGGTTAATAACTTTGGGTACTTAACCGAAGGTGGTTATTATAAAAGAATTAACGGTAATAGAACATGGATTAAAAGGACGCCAGGTAAGTTTTACACTTACGTGGGTACTGAGGCTCACCCAAGTCAAGTGGTTGAGTTAGATGAGAAATTTAGAGGTTTTAAATATTGGCATAAGTACAGTGATAAACAAATTTCTGAATTAGAAAAATTATTAAGGTATATTGGTGACAGAGATGGTATTGACATAAGAAAAGGTTTACCTGAATTAGTAAGGGAGAAAGGTGCGAAGGCATTTGATGAGTGTAGTGTATCAATGTGTAATAATACTAAAGGTCTGTGGTCACATACTAACTGTAGAAGTACTAAGTTTGATATGTTCCCACAACAAGAATTAATGGATATGCTACTTAATTTATAAAAATTAAACCTACTATTTATTAATAAACATTAAATCGATGAAATTAACTGAAAACAAAAAGGTATCTAATAATTTAGATTACCATTTAAAAAATAAAATATCTTTAAATGAGAATATTTTCAGACCAAATTCTAATAAATTCTTTGAATTAATTAATGAGGTTAGAGAACTATATAATGAAAATGTAATAAGGTTAAATGAGAAGGACTTAAATATAGTCGAGAGTGATTTAGGTAAAAAGGTTAAATTAACCACAGGTGAAGAAATTTACTTAGAAGTACCAATGGTAAATGAACAAGCCTTTAGTTGGGATGGAACATATGCCAATGAAATTGATGAACAAGGTGCTGATACATCTTGGTCAAAAGATGAGGACAAAATAACTCTTCAAGAGATTTTAGAACTTACAAAAGACATTAAAATTATAAACTTCCCCACTAAAAAATTGGCAAATATTGTTCTAAATTGGGATAACAATCCTGAGGAAATAGAAAGAATTAGTCAAGTAGAAATATCATCTCAATACCCTATTTTAATTATGGTAGATGAAAATGGTAAAATTCAATGGATATTAGACGGAAATCATAGAGCACAAAAAGCGTTAAGGTCTAATTCAAAAACAATACCAGCAAAACTCATTAAACCATCGAATCTTAATCCTAAATCTAAAAAAATATTTGGTTTATCTGAGGCTGAATATAAAGGTAAGGATGTTAGTTTAAACAAACCTAAAACCGGTGGACCTAAAAAATGGTACGTTTACGTTAAGAACCCATCAACAGGTAAAATTAAAAAAGTTTCTTACGGTTCACCCGATATGAGTGCTAATTGGAACGATACCGGAGCGAGAAAATCATTTGCTGCGAGACATAGGTGTGATAAGAAAAAAGATAAAACCAAGGCCGGATATTGGGCTTGTAGAGCACATAAAGATTTTGGGAAGAATGTCCCGGGTAGATTTTGGTAATGGAAGATATAAAAATTTTAAAGAAGATTATTAATCGACAACTTGATACAATGGATATCGAATATATCGATAATATGGAAGTAGTTGATATTGAATTCAGGGATGGATTTAGACCTAACAGAATTATGGTGGGTATTTCACCAACGTTAAAAGCCTCCGAATATAGAGTGGTTTGGCCTCAAGTATATTATATGATTAGAGATACGATAGAGTCTATGAGTTTAAATAGTGATGAGTGGGACGTATTAGAGTGGGACGTATTACCAGTTGCAATCAAAAAACAACTTGAACACCCATTTGAAGAATCTATAGTTGGAGAGAGTAGAATTAGAACATTTAATAAAGACGTATTAACCGAAGAACTTGTTTGGCATAGAGATAAAGAAGACCGTTTAGTTGAAATTATAGAAGGTAATGGATGGGAACTTCAATTAGATGATAAATTACCTATTAAAATGAATGATGGTGATAGTTTTATAATTCCTGAAGGTGTTTACCATAGAGTTAAACGTGGTAGCGATAAATTAGTAATAAAAATTACTGCTTTGGTTTAAATCTTTTAAGTATTTTAGATAGGATATCTCTAATTACTATAGATGAAACTGTTATAACACCAAAAGAAGATATTCTAATCGCCATTTCTTTAATTTCCGACGAATTAAAACCGGCTTGTTCAATTTTATATAACATAGGTAAAATTGGTACTAAGAACGCATAAGCTAACATATTTGAAACTTTACTAAAAGTTATATTCAAAGACTCCAAAAACTTTGTAAAAGTATATTTAATCTCTTCAGTTTTTTTTAACCCCTTTAAAAAAATATCATATAAACCATTCTCGTTAAGTTTATTCATTAACAATTTTAAGGTTTCTTTATTTTCCAAATATAAAGTAGCCACTATACTAGTTAATATTAAGGATAAGTCCATATCGGAAATTTCTAAATTGTTTGTTTTTAAAAAATTACTAATAGGTTTCATAAAACCACCAATACTGGCCCCCCACGTTAACATAAATTCTAAATTAACTCCGGTAGTTTTAAAAGTCTCAGAAAATATTTTACTTGTGAATTCATAATTTTTTTTAATTATGTCCTCAACTTTAGATTTAATAGATTCTTTTATTAGTACTTTTTTTTGTTCTTCTGTTATTATAATATTAACATTCATAACTTATTATTTATATTTGGAGTATTTATAAGTAAATATCATACTATGTCAAAAAATAAAATAAATCCGGAATTAAAGTCAGGTGATAGAGTATCATTAATTCTTATGTCAGATGAGACGTCGTTATCGTTAGGTGATGTTGGTACGGTCACATCTAAACAAAAAGTTTTCGGAGTAACTCAATACGGTATAAAGTGGGATAATGGTTCAAGTTTATCACTCTTATCAGATGCTGACTATTGGATGTTGGAAGATGACTTTAAAGAAAAAAATAATAAATCTTTAAATGAAAATAACCATCATAAAGAAGCGATAGAAAGTAGGGGTGATTCATTCAGAATGTTCAATATGAAGTTTTTTATGGATTATTTAATTACAATTAGAGATAGTGGTATAGTTAATATGTTCGGAGCAAGTGATTTATTGTGGTTAGGTAAAGACAGAATAGAACATGAATTTAAATATAAAAATATACCTGACGAAGAAAAATTTGACGAATTACTTGAAATGTCTGACACATCACAAATGTATATGATAAATGGGGTTGTTGCGCTACTACAAAAAGAGGGAAAGGAATTAACAGATAGAAACATAAATAATTACCTAAAAAGGTATTCATCACAAATATTACAAAATTATATTTACATTCTATCATAAATGACATATTTATAAACAAAACAAACGATTATGAACGCATATTTTTTCAATATAACTAAAGACGAAAGAGAAAACATATTAGATAAACATAAAGAAATTTATGATGGGTATGTAACAGAATACGCAAAACCGGAAGAACAACCTTTATATGTTCAAGATTTTGCTAACGATAAAAAGGGTGTTACTGTTAATAATAACGGTGATGTAACTGAATATAAGAATGTCGGTATTAATGAGATGAAACATGATGGGAAATCAACTGGTCTGTTTTCGGATGAAGAACCTATTGATGAACAATTAGATATGATTGGTGACGGTCCGGATGATTTAGAACACGGGACAAGTGATGAAGATGTCAACAATGAAAGTAAAGCGATAATCACTTTTAAAGATGATTACGAAGTTAAAATAAATACAGGTGAAGGATATGAAGGTGACTTTGAACATTTTAAAGTAGGTGAGAGAGAACAAGTTTATATCTTAGATAAAAATGCCCCATTCCAAAGAGTGCATGTTGAATTTGGTGACGGAACTAATGCTTTTATTCCAAAAGATGTAATATCAATTGAAGAAAAATCCTTGGAAAAAGATATGGAAGATATGGACGATTACTTTGAAGATAGTTGGGAAGGTAACCCATACGATTATATGGAGTATGGTGGTTTTTTTGACGACGATGAATTAGAAGATGAAGAAGATAAAGAAGTTGTTATCTTAAGCATTAAAGAATCATTAGATATGTTTAAACGTTTTAGTGAGTATAACTAATTAATAAAAACCTACAATTAAAGATGGAGGTAAGTGAATTAATGTCATATTACATAAATGACATTTCAAATACATTAGATGTTTCGTTTAAGTTAATTGGGGATGAGGATGAGTTCATGAGGGTTGATGAGATTGATTTAACTGAAGTTGAAACATTCGGTTATAAGTTAAAAGATGAGATAGATATAGATTTATTTGATGGTTATGAAGATGAAATAAATTATGAAGATGAAACTATTACATTTGATAAAAATGATTCGGAGTTCAATCATTATGAAGTCATCACATTTTTAAATCAATACTATCTAATATATCCTGAGAATTTACCAACCTCAGAACTTTTTTAATTTGGTAATAATTTTTTTTAAAAAAAAGACTATTTATTTGTTATATGGTAATAGATGTTGATAATTTAATTACACTAATGAAAAACTTTACTTTCAGTTCTGTTGATTTTGACAAATCTGAAAGTGGTGAGATTGATGAAGATGAAACTACATCTACAGGTCCCGGACCTGGTTACCCTCAGGTAACTAAATGGGAAACAGGTTTAGTTAGAGGGTCATCTAATCAAACAGGTAACACTAAGTGGAAAGATAGTTATACCATAAAAAGAGGTAAAAGTAATACATTACTATAAAAGAGCATATTTATATTAAAAAGGAAATATTATGTCAAAATACAATTTAAATGAAGGGAACGAATCTTTAAAAAAGATTCTATTACTGATGAAATACGATAACCAAAAGACTTTGACCGAGAATGTCGATTCAATCGAAAAAAATAATTCGAAACGTATTAAGGAAGATGTGACAGATGTCGCGATAGGTTCCGGAGTTGTTGGAGCCGGACTTGGTGCGGGAGTAGCAACGACTACAGGAACAGCGACAGCGGCGGCGGTGGTACCCGTAATGAGTGCGTTAGGTGTCGGAGCAGCAACGGCAGGTGCGATTGTAGGTGGTGCTGGGGCTTTGGTGTTGGCACCATTAGTTTATTGGTTAGTTACGAAGGACGGTATGTATCCTAAAATTGAATCATTATTTCAGATGTGTTCAACAAACGCAGAGGCTTTCAAAAAACTACCATCTAAACTTAGTCAATCGGATATAAGACAAATGTCAGACGATATTTACGATGCGGTTAACTACACTTGGGGTACGGACGAGGAACTTTTATTTGGGGCGTTTAACAAACTAAATGATGGTAATGCAACTGACTTCTGTGCTTTAGTTAAATATTATAATAATCAGGGTGAAAATTTATTATCCGATTTAGACGGTGATATTGACACATCTGGTGAGTGGAAAAAAATATATAGACCTATTAGAAACTGTGTTGAAGATTCTTTACTTGAGATAGGTAAGATGGCTGAAGATGAAAAAATTGAAGGGGTTGTACCTGTCGTTCCTGAAGAGGGTGAGGGTGAGAGTAAAAAATCAAAATATAAAAAATGTACAGGAAC